>Ga0156300_102_pt1 | contig 33776 bp, 24 predicted proteins | sample RifCSPlowO2_12_FD_107948 | JGI IMG/M metagenome (GOLD analysis project Ga0156300, IMG submission 107948) | Candidatus Nomurabacteria bacterium RIFCSPLOWO2_12_FULL_37_8
AATTCTAGGTAAATATTTTTCTATATTAGGACTCTATGCAAAACCGGAGTTAATGGATGAGAAAGACATAATTGCATTATGTGATGAAGTTTTACACAAAAATGATTGGAAGTATATTCGTCCGCGTTCTGAAACGTCACGATATTTCAGAGATCTTAAAAGTTTCATTTCATTCTTGAAAAGAGAACGCATCACACCAGAACATTTTAAGAATGAAATAGAAAAAGAGATAAAAAATATTGAGCGGGATCCTTTAAGTATTTCCACTCGTGGAGAGAGAAAGGGTGAGATGAAAAAAGACGTAGAGAGAAAAATGGAAGGTCTTCATCGCACGCTAGAAGCTGTCAAATTTTATAGCCTTTATGAAATAGAGAAAAAAGAGAAAAATTTGTTTGACTTCGATGACATTTTAGGGGCACTTGTTCTCATTGTGGAAGAGTCAATTGAGGCAAAAAATTATATTAAGGAAAATTTTCTTTATGTTTTAATAGACGAACATCAGGATTCAAGTGGAGTACAGAATGAATTTTTAGAAAAAGTATGGAAAGAAGAAGACAAACCAAATATCTTCGTAGTCGGAGACGACCGTCAGCTTATTTATGGTTTTGGTGGTGCGTCGCTAGAGTACTTTGAAAATTTCAAAGATACGTTCGGAAAAGCTAAATTAATTTCCCTAGAAGAAAATTATCGCTCAACCCAAAAAATTCTAGACTCTGCTCATGATTTACTTAGGAGCTCGATCACTAAAAATAGACTTAAAAGCAATCGCAAAGAGAATCACGCGCTTCGCCTAGTGGAAGCCTACTATCCAAGAGATGAAATTATTTTTATTGCTTTAGAAATAAAAGACAAAATTAAAAAAAGGGGAAGTGGTGAACATGGTCGAACCAGTATAGACCCAAATGATATAGCCATATTGGTTCCAAAGAATCGCCAAGTAAAAAGTACCATTACAATATTGAAAGACATGGGGGTGCCTGTGGCAGGCGTTGCAATGATGGATTTTTTTGATGTTCCAGAGTCTTCTGCCTTTTTGCGAGTTTTGAAAATTATCGCTAATCCGGGTGATGGTGCCCTATTGGCTACGTCTTTTTTTGATAAATTTTCTCTAATTTCTCCGTTTAAGGCGCATGAGTTTATAAAAGGGAATAAAATGCGTGAGTTTTCATTACTTGATGTGCAAGAGGAAACGCCAACATTATTTTCCACCCAAGGTAGATCTGCCTTAGGTGAAAACAAACAAAATGATGTAAATATATGGATTCAAAAATTGAAATTGTGGCTTTCATATTCTACTTTACCTCTTTATGCTTTTATCCAAAAAGTTGGAACAGAGTTTCTGCTTGATAATGCTAAAAATCATGAAGAATTGATGATTCGCATAGAAGTTCTGAGGACCATGCTTCATTTAGTTCTGTTCGAGACGGAGAAACATTCAAAAATGAGCTTGAAAGTTTTCCTAGATTTTTTAGAGAGAATAGAAAACTATAGAGAAAATATATCACTTGCGGTATTTTCTCCAAATGATGGTGTAAAAGTCCTTACCTTGCACGGTTCTAAAGGGCTTGAGTTTGACCATGTTTATATCGCGCATATGGATGAAAAATCTTTTTCTGGAAGTAAGCGCGAAGGCTTCATCTTGCCGGAATATATCAAAGAAAAGGTTGAAAAAAGAGATGAAATAGTTTTGAAACGCGAATTGTATGTGGCGATGACTCGCGCTAAAAGGTTTTGCACTATTTCTTATGCTCTACAATCACACACTGGAGGGGATCAAGAGTTAGCCCATATTGTATCTGACTTATCTGAGAATTTTGAAAAACAAAAAGCGCATGAAACAGAAAAAATTATTTTAAAAAATGATGAGCGGGCTTATGTGGAGAAAAAATCGAACGAAGAGAGAAATATTAATTTGGAAGATTTGATCAAATTAGTTGCAAAAGATTACGAGGATCGCAAGGTCTCTGTTTCTCTTTTGAATAATTTTTTTGAATGTTCATGGAAATGGTATTTTAGAAACTTACTTCAATTGCCCGAGCCGAAACAAGAGAGTTTAGAATTCGGGAATATTGTGCATGGCTCTATTGATGCAGTTTTGAAATTAGAAAAAAAACTAAATGAAAAAGATTTAAAAAATATGGTTTTGCATCAGGTTAGGAAGTCAGGTTTTGGTGATGAGATGAAAGAAAAAGAGTTATTTAAATTAGCTTTCAATATACTTTCAAAATGGGTGAACGAAAGATTGGATAAGATAAATAATAAAAGAGAAAGTGAGCAAAGTGTATCAGTCAAAGATAATCGTTTCCCCAATTTAAATATCTACGGGAAAATAGACCTGATAGAAATATTAGATAAGGATAATGTGCGAGTGACGGATTTTAAAACCGGAAGTGTGAGAAAAAAAGGAGATATTGAAAAGATAGATAAAGAGGGCAGGATGAGTAGTTATTTACGTCAGCTAGTAATGTATTCATATTTAATCAAACAAAGTTCAAAGTTGAAAATTAATGTAAATGAAAGTTGCTTAGAATTTTTGGAGGCGAAAAATGAAAAAGAAACTTTTTACAATAGAGTAATAACTTCAAAAGAGATAGATCTACTAATAAAAGATATTAAAGATTATGATCAATTAATCAAAAATGGAAAGTGGGTCAATCGTCCTTGTAACTATAATTCTTATGGCAAAAATACTGAGTGCGAATACTGCAAATTGGCAGAAATTTATAAATAGTTTAATATATTTTATATGCTTGGTATAAATGAAGAAAACCATCAAATTATCCTTTTTTACAAATATGTCCGTATAGAGGATCCTGAGCGTGTTCGTGAGGGACAATTAGATATATGCGAAAAGTTAGGCCTTAAGGGCAGGTGTATTATCGCAACCGAGGGTATTAATGCCACTTTTGAAGGTACAAAAGAGAATATTAAAGAATATATTAGAGAGCTTGAAAAAGATGAAAGATTTCGTGGAATTCATTTTAAACTTAGTGCTGGTAATGGCAACGCTTTTCCAAAGTTATCCATAAAAAAACGCAACGAAATTGTATCGCTTCACCTTGGTACTTGCGATATAGATCTAAATAGAATTACGGGCAAGCGACTAAAACCAGAAGATTTTCATGAGTGGATAAACAATAACCGCGAATTTTATATTATAGATATGCGTAATGTTTACGAACACAAAGTCGGATATTTTGAAGGTTCTATAATGCCACCGATTGAGAATTTTCGTGATTTGCCGAAAGTTATGGAACAAATCGCGTATTTAAAAAATAAAACTGTACTCACTGTGTGCACCGGGGGTGTGCGTTGTGAAAAAGCTTCTGGATTTTTAATCACGCAGGGATTTACAGATGTGTATCAGTTAGACGGAGGTATAGTGAGTTATATGGAAAAATACCCGAATGAAGATTTTAAAGGCAAGCTTTATGTTTTTGATGGGCGCGTCACGATGGGTTTTTATACCAATAACATAAATCATAAGGTGGTCGGGAAATGTGATGTTTGTGGGGAGGTCTCTGAGAATTATATAAATTGCGCAAATCCAATTTGTCACAGGCACTTCATTGCTTGCGAGAAGTGTGTTGATGACAGAGGGGGAAATACATTTTGTCCGGATGGATGTGTATTATCTAGACATGGACGTAAAATTGGTCCAGTTGAAGCGAATCTGATATAATTATATGTTATTAACTTAATTTTATTATATGCCAATCATAGAAATACATGGTAAAAAAGTACACATTGATGGAGATAGTCACTCTGCGAAACATGCTGCTAATTATTTAAAGGAGTATAAAGAAAATGCAGAAGATATATTTCAAGCAGCACGTCATGATCGCATTAATGGTGTAACTCATTTCGAGACTCATAGACCTGCTGGATATCATGGTAGTACTGAATTTACCGTTATTCATAATAGAGATAATGGTGAATATGAATTAAGGAAAAAAACACATCACATTTTTTAAATGAAGGCAGACAACAAAAACAAACAGCAAAAAGGCACAGAACATCCGCTTTCAATTTTGGCGAATAAAGCTTATGAAATTTTTTCGGAAATGGGCTTTGAAATTGCGCTAGGACCGGAGTTGGAAACTGAATGGTACAACTTTGATGTATTAAATGTTCCCAAAGATCATCCGGCACGAGATATGCAGGATACTTTTTGGATTAAGGACAGACCAGGCTTTGTTTTGCGCACTCATTGCACAAGTGTATCTGCTCGTGAAATAGAAAAAGCCGGGAAAGAAGGCAGATTGCCCTGCGCATTTATTTCTGTAGGAAAAATATTTAGAAATGAAGCTACTGATTTTTCTCATGAAATGCAGTTTCACCAAATAGATGGAGCAATGGTTGGAGAAAATATTTCCTTGGCAAATTTAAAAGGTGTCTTGACGCAATTTTTTAAAAAGATGTTGGGCGAAAATACGGATATTGAGTTTCGTCCTAGTTTCTTTCCTTTTACTGAGCCTTCTATAGAGGTCTTTGCTAAATTTAAAGGTAAATGGCTTGAGATGGGAGGTTCTGGGGTAATTCATCCGACTGTCTTACGTAATTTTGGACTCGATCCTGAAAAAGTACAAGGTTTTGCTTTTGGTCTGGGTTTTGATCGTATTGCAATGGTTAAATGGGGGATTCCAGATGTCCGACTTTTTTATCAGGGGGATTTGCGCTTGAATCAATTCTAATATGAAAATTTCCTATAACTGGCTCAAATGGTATATCCCAGATGCACCGGATGCAGAGAAACTCGCGTACATTATCACTTATCATGTCGCAGAAGTTGAAACTGTAGAAAAGCGCGAAGATGGTGATAATATTTTTGATATAAAAATTTTACCAAATCGTGCGCATGATTTACTTTCTCATCAAGGTATTGCGCGCGAGCTGGCGTCACTTCTTGATATTAAATATGTTGACCCGACGCCGAAATATAAAATTCCAGAATCCAAGCCGACAAATTTAAAAATAGAAATAATAACCAGCAAAGACCGGAGGCATGTTGGTAGAATTGTTAGAAATATTAAAGTAGGATCTAGTCCAGAATGGGTAGTGAAGCACCTAGAATCAATTGGACAGCGAAGCATCAATAATATCGTAGATGCAACGAATCTAGTTATGTTTAATTGCGGACAGCCGACACATGCTTTTGATCTTAGTAAAGTTAGTGGTCCAAAGTTAATTATCAAAGATGCGTCCAGGGGACAAAAAATAATTTTACTTACAGGAGAAGAAAAGGAGTTGAGTGAGAGTATGATTGTTATTACTGATGAAGCTGGGAATCCACTTGATACAGGCATCAAGGGCGGTAAGCATGCAGAAATCACAAACTCTACCACTGATATAATTTTAGAAGCTGATAATTTTGATCCAGTATTCGCTAGAAAAACTGGTCAAATCCTGAATATTTTTACCGACGCCAGAAAACGTTTTGAGAATGATTTATCGCCAGAATTAGCACCATATGCAATGCAAGAACTCTCAGCTTTAATTCTAGAAATGTGCCCAGGGGCAATCTTTGAGAATATTGTGGATACGTATCCACAAAGACAAGAAGAACGCAAATTTTCCTTTTCCACAGATATGATTTCAAGAATTTTAGGTTTAAATGTTTCCGTAGAAGAAATAGAGAATATTCTTAAAAGATATAATTTTGAATATAAAAATGACGGAGGAGAATTTAAAATTATAGTTCCATCCATGCGACTTGATTTAGTTGGGGAAGAAGACATGGCGGAAGAAATAGGCAGGATTATAGGGTATGACAGAATAAAACCCATAATACCGAAGATAAATTTTAAACTTAAAATTAATGAAACATATGCCAAAATAGTTTGGGTAAGAAATAAATTGTTAAATGATGGATATTCCGAAGTCATGACCTATACTTTTTGCAACAAAGGGGAGATAGAAGTAGAAAAAAGCGCTTCAGATAAAAAGTTTTTAAGAACGAATTTATCTGATGGCCTTAAGGAAAGTTTGAAGCTAAATAAAATAAATGTTTCTCTTTTAAATCTTGGTGAAGTAAAAATATTTGAAATCGGAACTGTGTTTAAAAAAGGGAGTGAAGAGATGCATATTGCATATGGAGATAAAAAAGAGATAAAAGAAATAACACTGGATGAATATACGAAATTGGCTCGAGCGGAGACTCAAGTAAAAAATTCCGGCGCCTTCGCCCTCGGAGACATGGGACAGGGGACTCACGACGCCTTGAATTCTTTACTTGAGTCTCCGCAAAAATTCAAAATGTGGTCCTTATTTCCTTTCATTGTTCGTGATGTGGCCGTGTGGGTTCCTAAAGATGTTTCAAGTGAAAATGTTCTTAAAATTATAAAAGAAAATATGGGGAATATGGTAATTCGTGACCCAGAACTTTTTGATGAATTCAAAAAAAATACAAAAATCTCATATGCTTTCAGATTAGTTTTTCAGTCCAATGATCGTACTCTTACCGACCAAGAAATAAATGAAATTATGGCCAAAATAACTAATAAAATCAAGGAAAATGATGGTTGGCAAGTGAGATAATCTTTGCTATAATACATGGAGCAGAAATTGCTTATTTCTGCCTTATTTTTTTTAATCAAAATGGCAAAAGAAAAAGAAGAAAAAAAGGGCAATGGGCACCATTATGACGCCTCTGATATATCGGTTTTAGAGGGTTTAGAGCCCGTCAGACGCCGTCCGGGTATGTATATAGGTACCACTGGCCCGGAAGGATTGCATCATTTGGTTTGGGAGATTTTTGATAACTCGCGTGATGAAGCGATGGGTGATTTTTGTGATGATATTGAGGTAGTGCTTCTTCCGAATAATCGTATACGTATAGCAGATAATGGTCGAGGTATACCAATAGACATACATAAGAAAACAAAAGTTTCTGCTCTTGAGACTGTGATGACGACGCTTCATGCTGGAGGAAAGTTCGGGGGGGAAGGGTATAAAGTTTCCGGTGGTCTTCACGGAGTCGGAGCATCTGTTGTGAATGCGCTTTCCATTTACTGTAAAGCAGAAATACACAGAGATGGTGGTAAGTATGTGCAAGAATATTCTCGAGGTAAGAAAAAGTCGGTAGTGAAAAAAGTTGGAACATCCAAACTTCATGGTACGATCGTTACTTTTGAGCCGGATGTAGAAATTTTTAAAGATATTAAATTTGATTGGCATACGATAGTCAACCATATTCGTCAGCAGGCTTATTTAGTAAAAGGTTTGAAGATTCTAATAATTGATGCTAGAGGATGGGACGACAAGAAGGGGATGGACGACAGTGATGTTTTTTATTTTAGAGATCTTGGTCTTGAGCTTTCTTCAACCTCTTTTTATTTTGAAGGCGGATTAATTTCCCTTATAAAATATTATAATAAATTTCAAAAGTCCATACAGGATAATATTTTTTATGTTGAAAAAGAATCAGATGGTGTAGGTGTAGAAATAGCTCTTCAATATGTAGATGATATCGTCGATCGCATTATTCCTTTTGCTAACAATATTCACACACCTGAAGGTGGCACACATGTTACAGGTTTTAAAACTGCTCTTACAAGAACTCTGAATACTTACTGCAAGAAAAATGAAATGATGAAAGAATCAGAAGGAGGATTTACTGGTGAAGATGTGCTAGAAGGACTCACTTGCGCTATTTCTGTGAAGCTTCGTGAAATTCAATTTGAGGGTCAGACAAAAGCAAAACTCGGTAGTCAGGAAGCTCAAGGAGCTGTGGCGACTGTTTTTGGTGAGGCGTTTAATAATTTTTTAGAAGAAAACCCAAATGAAGCAAAATCTATAATTAACAAGTCAATTCTTGCCCTAAAGGCTCGTAAGGCCGCCAAAGCCGCAAAGGATTCAATTTTACGAAAGGGTGCCTTAGAAGGGATGACTTTACCAGGCAAATTAGCAGATTGTCAGAGCAAAGACGCGAGTGAGTCTGAACTTTTCCTCGTAGAAGGAGATTCTGCGGGAGGATCAGCAAAACAAGGTAGAGACCGTCGCACGCAAGCAATATTGCCACTGCGAGGGAAAATTTTAAATGTTGAACGAGCACGCATAGATAAAATGCTAGCTTCCAAAGAAGTGAAGTCCCTTGTCATCGCTATGGGTACCTCGATTGGAGATACCTTTGATTTATCTAAAATGCGTTATCATAAGATAATCATCGCAACTGATGCCGACGTTGACGGTTCGCATATTCGGACATTGCTTCTAACACTTTTCTATAGATATTTTAGGGCAGTAATTGATGCTGGATATATTTATATTGCCCAACCTCCACTTTATAAAATTAAAAAAGGCAAAGAAATTTCGTATGCCTATACTGATGACGAAAAATTAAAAATTGTCGGCAAAGGCGCAGATGTGAGCGAGATACAAGAGGTTGAGGCTTCAGAAGAAGCCGAAATCCCGAGCGAAGGCGAGGGAAAGGAAGAAGAAATAACTAAAAAATCAAATAAAATTCATATCCAGCGTTTTAAAGGTCTAGGAGAAATGAATCCAGAAGAGCTTTGGGAGACGACGATGGACCCGATGAACCGCGTATTAAAAAAAGTAAACATCGACGATGCCGAGGAAGCCAACAAGATCTTTGATATTTTAATGGGCTCCGAAGTCCCTCCTCGCAAGTCTTTCATTCAATCCAATGCAAAACTGGCAGAGATTGATATATAGAATTATTATAATATAAGTTTAGCTTGTTTTTCCTACTGGTCTTTTGGGTACCACTATGCAGGCGATCAAGTATCCAATAACAGCAGGAAAGAATGCAGTCAGTATCGCTATTAGAATATACGCGAGGCGTAAGAGAGTAGGATCTATATCAAAATATTCTCCAATGCCTCCGATGACTCCAGCAAAAACTTTATTTGTGTCGCTTTTATATAATCTTTTTGTCATAATGTTCTGTATTTTTATACTATTTCTTTTCTTTTATTTCTTCTAGTAATTTTTTAACTAATTCTTCTTTTGAAATTTGACCGAGCTGGCCCTTCTCCCGAGACTCAAGTGTGATTTTATCAGCTTCAATTTCTTTATCGCCAACGACAATCCAGTAAGGAATCTTGCTTGTTTTCGCATTACGTACTTTGGAGCCTAGATTTTCATCAGCGTCATCCAATTCTACGCGGATATTATTTTCTTTTAACAAATCAAAAATTTGTTTTGCATATTCGTTGTGATTTGTGCGTACCGGTATGACTTTCACCTGCACAGGCGAGAGCCAGAGGGGGAAGTTTCCCTCATAATGTTCTATTAATACTGCTGCACACCTCTCTAGTGACCCAGTAATAGCCGAGTGAATCATAACAATTCTTTCCTTTTCTCCCTTTTCATTAACACAAGTAAGGTCAAATCTTTCTGGTAGATTCATGTCTAGCTGTATGGTTGCGACTTGCCATTCACGACCAGCAGAATTTTTTGCCATGAAATCTAGCTTTGGCCCATAAAGTGCTGCTTCACCTGGACCCTCAAAATAATTCTCTCCACGCTCTTCTGCAATTTTTCGGAGCTCACTCTCTGCCATGTCCCAAATTTCTTTCGTACCGAGATATTTTATTGGTTCTTTTGGATCTCGGAATGACAAGCGAACACGAAGTGTAAACCCAAATGTTTTGTAAAATATGTCAACAATGTCCCAAATTTTTAGAAATTCTTCTTTTATTTGATTTGTACGACAAAAAACATGGGAATCATCCTGTGTAATAGAAAGTACGCGAGTTAATCCTCCAAGCTCACCAGACTGTTCATCTCGGTAAACCATGGTTGTCTCTGCGTATCTCTGAGGCATTTCTCTGTATGAATGTGGCTTGCGAGCAAAGATCTGTGTATGATGCGGGCAGTTCATAGGTTTTAATGCATACTCTTTGTTTTCACGAGATGTGATACGAAAAAGTTCTAGAGAGAACTTATCCCAATGTCCAGATGTTTCGTACAATTCTTTCTTTGTTATATGTGGTATTACTACTCCTTCATATCCATGCTTTGCTCTAAGTTGCCAAACAAATTTATCTAATTCTTCTCGTAAAACAGTACCCTTGGGTGTCCAAAGTGGTAACCCTGGTCCGACAAGCGGAGAGAATGTAAATAGGTCAAGTTCTTTGCCTATAATCCGATGGTCATTTTTATCCATTTCACTATCTTTTTCCATAGTTTGTATGATAACATATTTCTTATTTTTTCAAAATTGCTTTTCATCCATAATATGCTAGAGTATATCCATTATGGTAGTACGAATGAGGCATACAAAATCGCATACGAAAAACAGGCGCTCGCACCACGCTCTGGAAGCGACGAGTTTTAGTAAGTGTGAAAACTGCAAGGCTTTGAAAAGACGTCACACAGTATGCGCATCTTGTGGTTTTTATCGTGGGAAAAAAGTTTTAGATTTAGTTAAAAAGACGGAGAAAAAGCAGAAAAAAGAAAAAGCGAAGAAGGCGGAAGCAGGTAAATAGTTATGGCGCCCCTCACACACGAAGTGCGTTCGGGATGCTCATAAATTATATTCATCTAGTTCATTAATTTATGGCAAATAGGCACCTTTCAAGATCAATAGTGCTCCAGACGCTTTTCGAGTGGGATTTCTTGTTTCTAGGAAAAAAGAATGACGATTCCAGCAATAATCAGATTAAAGAAATATTAAATAGAAATTTAAAAGAATTTGCTCCCGGACTGGAAGACGACCATTTTGTATCAACGCTCTTAGACGAAGTATTAAAAAAGCGCAAAGAAATTGATGAAATTATTGAAAAAGCTGCGCCGGATTGGCCGATAGATAAAATCTCTATCGTTGATAGAAATATTTTAAGAATCGGGTTGACGGAACTTTTATTTAGCGACAGAATGCAAGTGCCTCCAAAAGTTGCAATCAATGAAGCCATAGAATTGGCGAAGACTTTTGGCGGAGAGAATTCTGGTAAATTTGTAAATGGCGTACTTGGAGCTGTTTATAAAGAAATAGGTGAACCAGACAAAGGTCACGCAAGCAACAAGAAAACTAAGGCTGATTCCAAAGAACCACTTGACATTAATCTGTTGCCGATTGAGAACCTGGGTGGGGCATTAGTCTATACAAAAAAGCCTACCAGCGTAGGTGGGGGTGAAGATACTTTGTTTGCATTGGTGCATGATGTCTTTGGTTACTGGACCCTGTCAAAGGGTAAAGTTGAAATTGATGAAAATATAAAAGAAGGCACTAAAAGAAAGATAAAAGAAGAAATTGGGCTTGATATTACAATAGAAGAGAAACTCGGCGAGAATGAATATGTTGCAACACACCCATCTAAAGGTAAAAGTTTAAAGAGAGTCGTGTATTTTCTGGCTTATAGTGAATACAAAGAATTAACACTAGAAGAATCTGGCGGGCTCGATGGTGCTAGGTGGTTTGGGATGAATGAAATACCCGGGTTACGCATTTATAATGACATTGTTCCGCTTATTAGCAAAACAGTTGAAATATTAAATAGTAGAAAATAGAAAATAAATTAATAAGTTTATTCAGCCATAAGCTAATACGCCTTTAGCGGAAAAGTAATATAAAAATAAAATGATAAATTTTTCGAATTTTGAGGAAAAGACCGAAATAATTTTTAAGAACAAGAGCTTGTTGCAACAGGCCTTCATTCATCGTTCTTATATAAATGAAAATCCATCGGCCGGGCTTTCGCACAACGAACGATTGGAGTTCTTGGGTGATGCTGTGCTTGAGCTTATCGTCACAGATTTTCTTTATAAAAAATATCCTAATTATACAGAGGGAGAACTAACTGCCCTTCGCTCGGCTTTAGTTAATGCGGTTATTATTTCAGAAGTTGCAGCTCATATCGGCATGAATGATTATCTTTTACTGTCCAAAGGCGAAGCCAAAGACAATGGCAAAGCACGACAATATATCTTGGCCAATACTTATGAAGCATACATTGGCGCTATGTACTTAGATCAAGGAATAAAGTCCGCAGATCATTTTGTGAATAAAACTCTTTTACTTAAAACGGATGAAATAGTAAATAAAAAACTTTGGCGCGATGCAAAATCCTTAGTACAAGAAAAAGCTCAGGAATTTGTAAATTTTACACCGGCCTACAAAGTTTTACATGAGTCAGGTCCTGATCATGATAAACATTTTACAGTTGGTATTTTTTTCGGGTTGAGTCAAATAGCGGAAGGCAAAGGTAAATCAAAACAGGAGGCAGAACAAAAAGCGGCCGAAGCTGCATTAAAAACAAAGAATTGGCTGGATTAACCCAACATGCGACTTAAAATTCTCGAACTAAACGGCTTTAAATCTTTTTCCAAAAAAACGACCTTGGAATTTGACAATAGTATCGTTTGTGTAGTGGGTCCGAATGGCTCTGGCAAGTCAAATGTGGTGGAGGCCATCCGCTACGTTTTGGGCGAGCAATCCATGAAATCTATGCGCGGAAAGACGGGCTCTGATCTGATTTTTAAGGGATCAAAAAATTTACCAAAAGGATCTCGAGCGACTGTTGCAATATATTTTGATAATTCTGATAAAGTTTTCAAACTTTCAAATAATGAAGGAGAAACTATAGATTTAAATTATGACACGATTAGTATAACTCGACAGGTATATCCCGATGGTTTGAATAAGTATATTTTAAATGGCACAGAAGTTAGATTAAAAGATATTCACAATCTTTTAGCATCGGTGAACATCGGCTCTTCCGGACATCATATCATTTCGCAGGGTGAAGCTGATAGGATTTTAAATGCGAATGGCAAAGAGAGACGTGAGATGGTGGAAGATGCATTAGGGCTTAAAATCTATCAATACAAGATAAAAGAAAGTGAAAGAAAACTCGAACGCACAAATGACAACATGAAAGAAGTGATTATGTTGCGGAGAGAAAATGCTCCGCATCTTAATTTTTTAAAGAAACAGGTGGAGAAATTTGAGCAAGTAAAGGAAATGCAAACAGAATTGGCAACTCTTTATAGAGAATACTTAAAAAAAGAAAGTATCTATTTAGAAAAAGAAAAAAAGAGTCTGTCATTTGAAAGAAATAAAATTTCAAATGAGCTTGAAAAAATTGCTAGTAAAATTTCTGGTGACGGAGATAGCGAATCTCTTAAAGGAAACAAAAAGATAGAAGAATTAAAAATAGTTGAGCAAAAACTAAATGAAATTCGTGGATTAAAAAGTGAAATAGAGCGTAAATTAGGTAGAATTGAAGGGATATTAGAATCAAAAGAAACTAAAGTTAGATTATCGGGCAAGTGTCCACTATGTGGAAATGAAATTAAAGAGATGGGGAGAGAGCACATAGAAAAAAAGCAAAATGATGAAAAAGAATTAACGGAATTAAAAAATACACAAGCCGGTATTCTTGCTGAAATACAAAAAGTCGAAATAGAAGAAAAAGAGGGCATTCGATTATCTGAAAACTTAAAAAAAGAAATTAATACAGAAATGGAAACCCTGCGTGATCTTGAGCGAGAAAAGTTTACTCATAAGGTTAGGCATCAAGAATTATTTTCTGCATTGGAGCTTGTTGTGATAAAAGAGGTCAACTTAAAAGGCCGAAATGAAACTTTTGAAAATGAAATAAGGGAAGGTATCGCACTTATCGGAGAAGATACTTTGTCTTATAAAAATTACTACATAGAAGGTCACATAGATACTCATCTACAAGAAGAACAAAGAAAAAAGATTGAACGTCTGAAAATAAAATTAGAAGATGCGGGGCTCGGGAATGGGATAGAAGTAACGAAAGAATTCAAAGAGGTGTCGGAGAGGGATGGATTTCTGGTAAAGGAAATGGAAGATTTAACCAAGAGCATTGATTCTCTCGTTAAACTCATTACAGACTTGAAAGAAAAAATAGATTTGGAATTCAAAGAAGGTGTTAAAAAGATAAACGTAGAATTTCAAGAATTCTTCTCGCTAATGTTTGGCGGAGGTCATGGATCTCTTTCTGTTGTAGTTGAAAATAAGAGGAAAAAATATAAAGAGTTGGATGAAGAAATGGATACAGAAGAAGAAATCGCTTTCGAAACAGGAATAGAAATAAATGTATCTCTTCCTCATAAAAAGGTCAAAGAACTTCATGCATTATCAGGTGGAGAGAGGTCGCTCACTTCCATTGCTCTTCTTTTTGCTATGTCACAAGTCAATCCGCCACCTTTTCTTGTGCTTGATGAGACCGATGCTGCCCTCGATGAATCAAATTCTCGCAAATACGGAGATATGCTTGAGAAACTCTCCAAACATTCACAGCTTATCGTTGTTACTCACAATCGTGAGACAATGTCTCGCGCTGGTATGCTCTATGGCGTAACCATAGGTTCCGACAGCGCCTCTAAGCTTCTGTCCGTAAAATTCGAAGAAGCTACTGCTATCGCGAAATAAATTTATGAAACTAATTCTTGGATCTTCATCAAAATACCGAAAAGAAATTTTAGAAAAAGCAGGATATGTTTTTGATGTTTTGAGTCCCGACGTAAATGAGAAGCTGATTCAAATAAATGATCCATATGAGAGACCTCTTATTGTGGCTCGGGCAAAAACCGATGCGCTTATATCGAAAGTTAACGAGCCAGCCTTGCTTATTACTTCTGATGTTATTGCGGTGTGCAATGGAGAACTACGCGAGAAACCTGAGTCTATAGACGAGGCGAGAGAATTTTTAAGAGAATATAGCCAAGGAGTTGCTCCGGAAGGAGTGACCGCTATTGTTATCTTTAACACCGTAACAGGAGAATATTATGAGGGTGTTGACAGGGCACAAGTTTTCTATAATCCATTTCCAGAGTCTGTGATTGAAGATTTTATAAAAAACGGAGATCCACTAAGTCGAGCTGGTGGCTTTGGTGTTCAACATCCCGTCTTAAGACCCTATGTTAAAAAAATTAAAGGTGACGAAGAAAGCATTGTTGGTATGCCACTTCATTTATTGAAAAGGTTACTTACGCAAGCTGGATATTAATTAGCTTTTATTTCCACAAACTTCACTTCCTCTTCTTTCCCTTTGATTATTTTATCCGGTTGGAAAACTTCATTTAATTTTACTGTATCTTTTCTGACAGTCATTTTTCCATCATTACTTAATTTTATATTAAGGAGCATACCTTGCATTGTTTTATCACTAAATGCTTGATCAAAAATAAAATTACCGAGCGAATAAGCGATAAAACTATTTTTATAAATTTCTGTATCTTCTATGACATGTGGATGTGAGCCAATAACAATTTTTGCACCGTTGTCCACAGCTCTATGCGCTAGATATTCTTGTCGCACATTATGTTTTGTCTGATATTCCTCGCCAAAATGAAATGCAACCACCAAATAATCAACTTGCGAACTGGCATTTTTTATTATTTCATCAAAACGTGGGTTGTTAGCAAGGAGCAATCCAGCCTTATCCGTGCCAGCTTCCATCCAGTTTGGTCCAACATCAGAGAAACCAAGAAAGCCAATTTTCATTCCATAATTTTCAATTATAGTTGGTGTTTCGGCTTCTTCGCTATTATTTCCTCCCCCGGTGTAGAGTATTTCATTTTCTTTCAAGCGAGAGAGTGTATCAATATATGCAATACGTCCCCAGTCCCCGACATGATTATTGGCAACCGATAAAATACTTATGCCCGCCCCAGAAAGAGCTGGAATGACAGCTGGATCCATTCTAAAAGAATATAAATTTCGTAAATCTTCACCTTTGTCTGATACTGTGCCTTCTAGGTTGGCAAAAACGATGTCAGATTCTTTTATAATTTTTAACTTTTCAAAAAGTGCCGAATAGTCGTTGTTGAAATTTTTCATGACTGAATTTTTTACTCCGCGGTCAAGCATAATGTCGCCCGCAAAAGTCATTGTGACAAAATCTGGCTCTCTGACGTATGGCACTCTCACTTTTTCGGCAACCCAGTTAGTATTTGCATCAGCTTCTCCCCCATAATATATATTTTGCTTCAAGTATTTTAAAATGTTTTCCACATCTTTATAACGGTCTTTGCTTCCAAGAAGTGTGATAGCGATAGGGCGATTTGTTTTTTCTCCAAGAGGGAGAGAGAAGAGCGAGACTATAGTCTGCTTTGCTTCATCTGTGTATCCGCTCTTTCCGCCCAGGTAGCCCTCTTTAGAGAGAAGTTTGTTCGTATTTGACCAAGAGTGTTTTTTGTTGGAGAAAGACCGCTCCGTTGTGATTTTTAGCAAGTCTGGTTTTGTTTGATTTAAATATCCGGCAAGTTTAAACAGGTCGGAGGTGGTGGATTGATTACCGGGGGAAAGTCCACTCGGGTCTTCATATGATGTTCCAGACATTTTTAAATTTTCCGCGACTTCATTCATTTTTTTTATAAAAATATCTCGTCCGAAATGCTCTGCCAAAATTTCTGCTGCATCATTACTTGATTCCAGAAGAAGTGGGTATAAGAGGTCAGAAGTTTCTATTTCTTCCCCTATTTTTAGTCCGCCGTTTTTCCCTTCAGTGTCTAGCGCTCTTTTACTTATTAACAGAGCGTCATTCGGTTCCATTATCTCTTTAGTAATTAGGGCTGTCGTGAGTTTAGAGATTGAAGCAATGGGGAATTTCTGATCTTGGTTTTTTGCCAGTATTACTTCACCTGTGTTTAGGTCACCCACCAGATAGGCCAAAGCAGAGACTTTGATTTGTTCGTTTAAATCTTTATTTAAATAAAAGTATTTAGATGGAACCTCTTCTTTTATCGTAGCACTTAATGCTGTTGCTGATTTAGTATTAGTGTTGGTATTGTTTAAATCAACAGGCAAAAAAGACATGAGAAAATATATAAAAAAAATTCCCACAATTCCAGTAAATATAACCCAACTCCCTAATTTAATTTTTTGATTAAATATCATATCAAAATATAATCTATTGTTTTTCGCTCTTTATCTACTCCTTTTACTTTTATTCTAACACGATCGCCCAGGCGGTACCTTTTTTTGTTTTTCTGTCCGACCAATTCCAATTTTTTTTCATTAAAAATATAAAAATCGTCACTCATGTCTCTCACTTTTACTAGACCTTCGCACTTTGTTTCATTTTCTTCCACATATACACCCCATTCTGTTATCCCACTTATGACACCTTCAAATTTTTTTCCCTGATGTCTCTCCATATATTCAACTTGTTTGTATTTTACAGAAGTACGTTCGGCGTCAGAGGCGCGTTTTTCTTGTTCGGATGCAATTCTCGCCATTTTTTCATATTCCACTAATTTTTCTCTTCCAATTTTTTTCTTTAAAAGATAGTTGCTAAGTATTCTGTGCACCATGATGTCTGGATATCTTCTAATTGGGGAAGTGAAATGAGTGTAATATGAAAAAGCTAGTCCATAATGCCCAATATTTTTTGTAGAATAAACTGCTTTCGCCATAGATCTTATGACTGCTCTATGCACTGTGTCCGCTTCACCCTTGCCCGTGAGATTTTCCAACAATTTATTTATTTCATATGTTGGGATGATTCCGTTTTGTAAAGATACTTTATGTCCCAAGCTCCGCAAGAAAAATGCCAAGTCCGCCATTTTTTCCTTATTTGGTAGGTCATGCACACGATAGATAGATATTGTGTCTCTTTCCTTTTTATTTTTATCAGAAATTAATTCCGCCACCTTTTTATTTGCCAACAGCATGAATTCTTCAATCAATCTATTTGAGTCGCCACGTTCTTTTTTTATCACTTTTAGAGGAACTCCATTTTTGTCTAGCACGAATTTCACTTCTTCTTGGTCTAGAGATATTGCGCCCAATGCAAATCTTTCTTTGGTCAATTTTTTTGCTAGATTATTTAAAATAGATAACTCTCTGTGGAGTGGGGCAGAAGCTTTTTTTATTACCTCCTCGGCTTCTTCATAGGTAAATTTTTTCTTTGAATGTATCACGGTCTTCCCATACCATTCATTTTTTACTTTGGCATTTTTATCTACAACAAAAACTGCGCTCATGGTGAGCCGATCTTTGTGGGGGACCAGACTACATAAATCGTTCGACAAAGTCTCTGGGAGCATTGGTATGGTTCTGTCGACTAAATACACTGAAGTTCCTCGTTCTCGCGCTTCGAGGTCGAGAGCGCTATCGATTTTTACATAGTGCGAAACATCAGCGATATGAATGCCAATTTCATATAATTCTTCTTTCACAGAAACATTCTTTTCTTCAGGTCCTCGGTTCCCCGGGGCCCCGACCCCAGCCAGACCATTCAGAAAAGAATGTTTCTGTTTCAGATTACTAAAAGATATTGCATCGTCAAAATCTTTCGCATCTGATGGATCAATAGTGAAAGTGAGGATTTTTCTAAAGTCTCTGCGCCCTTTATAATCGCTACTTTTTATTCCAGCATTTTTTATTTTCCTAGCTTCTTCTTCTACTTTTTTGGGAAGCTCTGAATCAAAACCTTTTTCTATGGCGATAGCGTGCATTTCCGCGTTATTATCTCCTGGCCGGCCTAAAATTTTAACTATTTTTCCTTCTGGCGCCTTGTGAGCATTTTTCCACGAAATTATTTCCACGAAAACTTTCTGTCCTATTTTCGCGCCATTTAGCAATTTTTCGGGGACTAAAATATCTGTGTACATTTTTGTGTCATCTGGTTTTAAAAAAAATAAATTATTCTCTTTTTCCAAAATTCCAGCAAAGCCTTTTTTTGCGCGCGAGATTATTTTTGAAACTTCTGCAGTCTGACGTCCCTTGCCCTTTGGGTGAAATAGTATTTCTACCGTGTCTCCATGTAAAGCAGTATTCAGGTGTCTAAAATCAATTTCTGGGTCCAGTCCTTTATTTTTATCTGTGCCGATTGCTACATACCCTATGCCTTTAGAGGAGATAGAAATAATGCCCTCGGCCATAGCCTTACGGGCGAGGCCCTCTTTTTTATTTATTATGTTTTTCACCCTGTAAATATAGCATGAAATTGTCATTGACAAAAGACCTAAAATGTGCTATACTTTACAACGGATAGAGAGGCTAGCGAAAGCCCTCTAAAATTCTCAAGGAGAAACTGTACCATGAAAACGAAAACAATCAACAGACCGTTTTTGGTTTTGGTTTGGGAGATTGTCATTGTTGTCCTGTTGTTTGGGATTGTTGCGCACTATGGAGTATCTATACTCAATGGCGCAGAGACCGAGCCGACCTCAGCTTGCTCTATTTCCAACAAGGGGCTCGAGAAACCGGCTAAGGAGCTTCTCAAGCTCCGTTGCGACCTGGAGAAAGCAGAGCTCAAGCGTCGCATCCGCGACGCCGAGGTTGCAATGCCTCCGCCTCCAGTCATCCTTGAGGTAGGACCCATCGGGGTTGCCTCGAAGAATCGGTCGGTGACCACAGTCACCTACAGAGACGAAACAGGTCGAGCCTTTGAGGGTTCGGCCGGGTGGGCAAAACACGAGCAGGAACTGGGGAAGATCCAGGTAAAGCTCGAGAAGGCCAAAAACCCATCATGTGGCTGGGCGTGTCAATTTTTCAGCCCAGCAGGTCCAGGTTACGGTTACGCTGGCCCCGGTTATTCAGGAGGAGGGGTCAACACTAGCTCCGGCTACGGCTACTCGTCCTATGGTGGCTACGTCCAGGGGTATAATCCACCGGGCGGATACCATCGGCGCTAAGCGCCAAGGAGAATCGGTGACTCCTATAAGTTCACTGAAATATCAAAGGCGTTTCCAAACCTAGAAATTAGGCTCCGGAGGCGCCTTTTCTAGTTCTAATTGCATTTTATAAAATTTATGCTACACTCTTTTTACAATGTTAAAAATAAGACTTCAGAGAATAGGCAGAAAGAATGATCCGGCATTTCGAGTCGTTTTGACTGATTCAAAAAATAGTACCAAGAGTGGAAGATTTTTAGAAATACTCGGTACTTACAATCCCAAGGGAGACAAGACAGGGGAGAAGAAACTCAATAAAAATTTTCAGAATGACAGAATAAAATACTGGATAGGGAAGGGCGCAAAATGTTCTGACACGATGCACAATTTTTTAGTGCATGATAAGGTTATAGAAGGCAAGAAAATAAATGTATTACCGAAGAAAAAACCAACAGTGAAAAGGAAGGAATTAAAAGCAAAGAAATAGCTTGCCCCGCCATGGCGGGGTGAAGTATAATTACAGATAGAGCAGTCATCAGGTCGTAACACTGCATTGATTATAAAAATATAAATTCTGAACACATTATGGAAACAGACGCTGATAAGATATTTCTGGAGTATGTGGTAAAAGCCCTCGTTGATAATCCGAACGATATAAAGATTGATCGTACGGTGGATGAAATGGGAGTGCTTATTTCTCTTACTGTAAATCCTGCCGACATGGGTAAGATTATCGGGCGAATGGGCAACACTGCCAAAGCCATACGTACGCTTCTTCGCATCATCGGCATGAAAAACAATGCTCGAGTGAATTTGAAGATCAACGAGCCAGAAGGAGGCATGAGACCCGAGCAACACTCTCCTGGACACATGAGTAGCGCTCCAAGCTCACTCAAGACTGTAGACCAAGCGATGGAAGATTTGAAAGGGATATAGCAATAGCTAAACAAAAAGAAAAAACCATGATATGTTTATATTGTGGTTTTTTCTTTTAGGCGTTAGGCTCTAGATAATGCCTAAAACCTAATTGTCCAGTACCTAATTTCTATGAATTTCCATATAATCACAATTTTCCCTGAAATGTTCGATTCTTACTTAAAAGAGTCCATTATTGGGCGGGCGATAAAGGATAAAAAGATTTCAATAAAATTTTATAATCCCAGAGATTTTATAAAAGCACCCAAAAATAATTATAAGCCTGTGGATGACCGTCCTTATGGGGGTGGCCCAGGAATGGTGATGAGAGCCGAGCCGATTTTGTCTGCCGTTGAAGCTGTTTTTAAAAAGCTAAAAGCTAAAAAGCTAGTAAAGCTAAAAGCTATTTTATTTTCTCCTTCTGGTAAAAAGTTTGATACAGCTTACGCGAAAAAGTCCACACAAAAATATACGGATATTATTTTAATCTCGGGAAGATATGAGGGCATAGATGCCAGGGTGCAGAAAATATTGCGTGCTGAAGAGATTTCAATAGGGGATTATGTTTTGACAGGCGGAGAATTGCCAGCGATGATTTTGATCGATTCCATTTCTCGTCAGATTTCCGGGGTCTTAGGTAAATATGAATCACTCGAAGAAGAGAGAGTATCAAGTAGTGAAGTTTACACTCGCCCAGAAATTTTAAAATATAAGAGTAAAAATTACAAAGTTCCAAAAGTTCTGCTTTCAGGGAATCATAAAAAGATTGAAGAGTGGAAACAAAAGTAAAAAGAGTAGGTATCCCCAGTTTCTAGTTGACAAAAAAGTTGGGATAGAGTAGGCTGTTTGAGATTCATTGATTGAGTATCGGATGCAATCCCGTGTATATTACTAGGGTTTTAGCTTAATCATAATACTAAATAAATTTTAAAGAAGCTAGAGAAAAGCATTTTTCGTGTGTTTTTCTTTCGCTTTTTGGTTTATTTGGACTAAAATAATATGACCACAGAAAAGGCTCGTCCGAAGAAATATTTTGGGAGATATAAAAAGTCTTTAACCAAGTTCCCAAATTTAATTGAAGCCCAAGTAAAATCTTTTAAATGGTTAGTAGAGACTGGTATTTGGGAAGTCTTTAAAGAATTTTCTCCAATCAATGATTACTCTCTAAAAAAATTCCAACTCGAATTTACTTCTTTTTCGCTTGGCGAATCTAAGGGCGATGAAAACGATGCTAAAATTAATAAACTTTCATATCAAGGATTATTAAAGGCTCGAGTAAAATTGACAAATAAAATTCTGGGTACCGTAAAGGAACAGGAGATATTTATGTCGGAGCTGCCTTTGATGACTCCACATGGAACTTTTATTATAAATGGTGTAGAGCGTGTTATTGTGCCACAACTGGCGCGAAGTTTCGGGGTTTTCTTTACAGAATCTGAAAATAAGGGCAATAAATATTTTGGTGCTAAAATTATTCCTGCTCGCGGAGTTTGGATTGAAATAGAGTCGGAGGCGGATGGAGCAATTTATATAAGAATAGACAAAAAGAGGAAATTCCCAGCGACTGCGCTTCTGCGCGCTATGGGCTATGAAACCAATGACATGATATTAAAGGCTTTTCCGAATAAAGGTGAACTAGCTCTGAGCTTTGAAAAAACGATAAAAAATTGTTTAGAAAAAGATGGATTGAAAAGTTTAAATGATTCGTATATTGAAATTTACAAACGTCTTCGAGATGGCGACATGGCCACAGCTGATAATGCCAAGGAATTTATTGACTCTTTGTTTACTCCAGAACGGTATGATCTTTCCCCAGTTGGTCGTTTTAGATTTAATCAACGCTTCCTAAAACCGATGGACAACGTAGCATTAGCCCGTAGAACTATTTCCAAAGAAGATTTAGTCACGGTTATCATGCATATTATTACTCTCAACAATACCCCGGGAGCTAAATCTGACGACATAGATCATTTAGGTCAGAGACGTGTACGATTTGTCGGAGAAATTCTTCAACAGAAAGTGCGCACTGGTATGATGCAAATAAAGAGGAATATCCAAGATCGCATGTCCATCATTGACGTTGATATGGCAATGCCCATTGCCATTATCAATCAGCGTCCGCTCCAGGCTCGCATTAAAGAATTTTTCACTACCAATCAGCTCTCACAATTTATTAATCAGGAAAATGTGTTGGCTGAGATTGAACACATACGTCAGCTCTCTGCGCTTGGTCCAGGGGGACTCACTCGTGAACGCGCGGGTTTAGAAGTTCGTGATGTGCATCCTTCGCACTATGGAAGAGTTTGCCCGATTCATACTCCAGAGGGGCCGAATATCGGACTTATTTTACACCTTTCCACTTATGCAAAGATAAATGAATTTGGAATTATAGAGACTCCCTATGTGAAGGTTACAAAAGGACATTTAACTTCTGAAATAGTTTATTTAAATGCGCTTGAAGAAGAAAAATATAACATTGCTCATGCCGGAATTTCTTATGATGAAAATGGAAAAATTCTAGAAAAAATAGTAGAAGCTAGAATTAAAACAGAACCGGGAGTAGTTTCTCGTGACAAGATTGATTTCATTGATGTCGCAGCCAACCAAGCTTTTTCTATCGGAACTTCTATGATTCCATTTCTGGAACACAATAATGCAAACCGCGCCTTGATGGGAACTAACATGCAGAAACAAGCTGTGCCTTGTGTGCTCCCGGAAGTGCCTCTGGTTGCAACAGGTGTAGAAGAATTAGCATCAAGAGACGGGGGTAGAATGGTCATAGCGGAGGCGGATGGCGTTGTTTCTTATTTAGATGCAAAAAAAATAGTTGTTCAAGAAAAATCTGAAAAAAATACTGAGCGAACTTACAATCTAATTAATTTTATGCGCAATAACAACTTCGCTGTATTTCACCAGCGTCCGCTCATAAATGTTGGTGATAAAATAAAAAAGAATGATGTATTGGCGGACACTAGCAGCACCGTGGGTGGACAGATTTCATTAGGGCAGAATATTTTTGTTGCTTTCTTGTCTTGGTCTGGGTCAACCTACGAGGACGCCATAATTATTTCTGAACGTCTTGTAAAAAAGAGTAAATTTACCAGCGTGTATGTTGAAGAATTTACCGCTGTGGTTCGTGATACAAAACTAGGACCTGAAATTACTACTCGTGACATACCAAATGTTGGGGAACTTAAACTTAAAGATTTAGACGAAGACGGCATTGTTCGTATTGGCGCGGAGGTAAGAGAGAATGATATTTTAGTCGGTAAAATTACTCCTAAGGGTGAGACAGAGTTAACTCCTGAAGAGCGATTACTTCGTTCTATCTTCGCAGAAAAAGCGCGTGATGTAAAAGATACCTCGTTGCGAGTAGAACACGGTAAGCGTGGACGCATCATTGGCGTAAAAATTTTTTCTCGTGACCTCGGACATACGCTCGAAGCAGGAATTATTAAAAAAATTGTGATTGAAGTCGCCCAGATTAGGAATATTTCAGTCGGAGACAAACTCTCTGGACGACACGGGAATAAAGGAGTTATCTCAACAATTCTTCCGGAAGAAGATATGCCTTACACAGCTGATGGCACAGCAATTGACATCATACTCTCACCACTTGGTGTTCCTTCTCGTATGAACTTGGGACAAATTTTGGAAATGCATTTAGGAATGGCCGCGAACAGTTTAGGTTATCAAGCTATAGTTCCGCCATTCTTGGGCGCTAAACACGAAGAGATAAAAGAAGAATTAAAAAAAGCCGGACTTCCAGAAAATGGTAAATTAAAACTTTTTGACGGACGCACTGGAGAGGCATTTCATCAAGATGTGGCTGTCGGTTACATGTATATGTTAAAACTTCATCACATGGTGGAAGATAAAATTCACATGCGTTCAATTGGACCCTATTCGTTGATTACCCAACAACCTCTTGGCGGAAAAGCCCAAGGTGGAGGACAGAGATTTGGAGAAATGGAGGTTTGGGCGCTCGAAGGTTATGGCGCGGCTTATACGCTCCGTGAAATGCTTACTATCAAGTCTGATGACATCCTGGGTCGCTCTGCCACATTTGATTCTATTATAAAAAATGAAACAATCAGGCCACCGAATTCCCCAGCTTCATTTAATGTGCTCTTGAATTATCTAAGGGGGCTTGCGCTCGATGTGAATTTAAAGAAATTATAAAAATATGAAAACTTTAAACACAACTGAATTTGAATCTATCGCGCTTAGACTTGCTTCACCTGAGCAGATCAAAGAATGGTCTTTCGGAGAAGTTACCAAACCGGAAACGATAAATTATCGCACTGGCCGATCGGAACGCGGAGGTCTTTTTGATGAGAAAATATTTGGACCAGAAAAAGATTATGAGTGTTATTGCGGGAAATATCGCAGAATTCGCTACAAAGATATTATTTGCGAGAAATGCGGAGTAGAAGTTACTCGCTCTATAGTTCGAAGAGAAAGAATGGGGCATATCGAGCTTTCAACTCCCGTATCGCATATTTGGTTTTTGCGCGGTGTCCCTTCCAGGATGAGCATCCTCCTCAATATATCTGTTTCGGATCTAGAAAAAGTAATATATTTTGCGGGCTATATAATTACTAAAGTCCACGAAGATGAGAAGACAGCAGTGGTCCAAAGTCTGGACAAGGAATATAAAACTAAATTAAAAAATGCGGCGGACGATGAAACTCGGGAAAAATTAAAAACTTTACTTTCTGTTACCAAAAAAGAAATTGGAGAAATTTATGAAGGCAAGGTTTTAAATGAAATTTCTTTTCATCATTACTCTTTGAAATACGGGACCTGTTTTGAAGCCAATATTGGCGCCGAAGCTATCTATTCTATCTTTAAAAATCTAGATTTGAATAAATTAAAAGCTCATACCGAAAAGATGATAGAAAAGGCAAGTGTGGCCGAAAAAGAAAAATTGCAAAAAAGACTTTCCCTCATCCGTGCTATGACTTATGCCGGCATTCGTCCTGAATGGATGTTTCTGACCGTTATTCCAGTTATTCCGCCCGTGCTTCGTCCGATGGTAGCATTAGATGGAGGCAGGCACGCAACTTCCGACTTGAACGACCTTTATCGTAGAGTTATAAATAGAAATAATCGTTTGAAGAAATTGAAAGAGATCAATGCTCCAGATGTGATCTTACGAAATGAAAAAAGAATTATTCAAGAAGCTGTTGATGCGTTGATTGATAACTCAATTGCAAAACAAAATGATTCTGCCGCGATGAGTCAATCTCAAAAGCGTCCCTTAAAATCACTGTCAGATAATTTGAAATCTAAACAAGGACTTTTTCGCCAGAATTTGCTTGGGAAAAGAGTGGATTATTCTGGACGTTCGGTTATCGTCGTCGGTCCAGAACTTAAGCTTAATCAATGCGGATTACCGAAACATATGGCACTAGAGCTTTTCAGACCATTTGTCATTTCTAAAATCCTACAAGCAGAACTCGCATTCAATATTCGCGGAGCAAATAAACTCATAGAGGAGCGTGGAGGAGAAGTTTGGACAATGTTGGAAGAAGTTATTGCTGGGAAATATGTTCTTTTAAACCGCGCGCCCACTCTTCATCGTCTAGGTATACAAGCTTTCAATCCTATTTTGATTGAAGGAAATGCTATTCAGGTGCACCCCCTTGTTTGTCAGGCTTTTAACGCTGACTTTGATGGAGACCAAATGGCCGTCTATGTTCCCCTTTTAGAAGAAGCGCAGAGGGAAGCGAAAGAATTAATGGCGTCAAACAAGAATCTATTAAAACCCCAAAACGGTGACCCCATAGTGCATCCCAGTATGGATATAGTGCTTGGGTCGTATTGGATGACAAAATTGGTTGATGGCGACAAGGGTGAAGGTAAATATTTTTCAAGTCCCAATACTGCTATTCTGGCTTATGAATATGGAATTATATCTCTTCGCGCTAAAATAAAAGTTCTAGCAACGGACTCTCATAAATATAGAAAATTTGATAAAGAGATTTTTGAAACTTCTGTTGGAAAACTTCTTTTCAATAGTATTTTACCAAATGATTTCTTTTACATTAGTGATGAAATGACTCAAAAGAGATTATCAATGTTGTTAGACGAGCTTATCGTACACTCGGGGGTGGACAATACTCCAATAATCTTAGATAAAATTAAAGCATTTGGTTTTAAATATTCAACAATTTCTGGAACTACTTGGGGATTAGATAATGTAAAGGTTTCTATAGATAAACCGGAAATTATAGCACAAGGTAAAAAGCTTGAAGAGGATATAATAATGCAGTGGAGCGAAGGTCTTCTTTCTGAAGAAGAAAAATACCAGAAAATTATTGAGATTTGGACGCATGTAAAGAAAAATTTAGAAAAAGTTTTACCAAATACATTGGATAAGAATGGTTCCACTTATGATCTGTTTACGTCCGGTGCGAGAGGCACTATGAGCTCTTTGACTCAAATGACTGGAATGATTGGGCTCATTCAAAACAATCAAGGCAAGACTTTGGAATTTCCAATTATTCCTTGTTACTTAGAAGGGCTTTCACCGATTGAATATTTTACTATTACTCATGGCGCTCGCAAGGGTGCTTCAGATACTGCCTTAAACACTGCTAAGGCCGGATATTTGACCCGAAGATTGGTTGACGTTGCGCAGGATGTCGTTATCACAGAAGAAGATTGCGGCACTAAAGAAGGGAAAATCGTTACGCGTGAAAATATTTCTGGTATTGAAATTCCACTTTCAAAAAATATTCGCGGTAGAGTATTGGCAGGAGACCTTAAAGATAAAAATGGCAAGGTGGTTTATAAAAGGGGATTCTTGGTTACAAAAGAAGAAGCGTACAACATTGAGGGAGCTGGTTTTAGTCACGTTTTTGTGCGCTCTCCTTTAACTTGTCGCACTGTTCATGGTCTTTGTGTTAACTGCTATGGACTCGACTTGGGGCGAAATCATTTGGTGGAGCCAGGCGAGGCTGTCGGTATTATTGCAGCTCAAGCTATAGGAGAGCCAGGTACTCAGCTGACGCTTCGCACTTTCCACGCCGGAGGTGTTGCGGGTACGGACATCACTACGGGTCTTCCACGTGTTGAAGAGATATTTGAGAGAAGAATTCCCAAAAATCCAGCAATTATTTCAGAGACGGATGGAGAGGTTATTTCCATCGTGGAAAAAGATGGCAAGGAAAAAATAATTAAAGTGCTTTCCGACACCAAAGAAGATGGTAAAGTAAATGAAATGGAATATATAGTAGCGTTTCGCAGAGTAACTACGGCTAGAGTGGGTGACAGGGTTAAAAAGGGCGAACTCTTAACTGATGGGTCTGCTGACATATCCATGATCTTTAAATTTGGTGGCAAAGAATTGGTTGAAGAATATATAATTCGTGAAATAAATAAAGTTTATGAACTTCAAAGTGCTTCAATTTCCAGAAAACATACTGAAATAATTATACGTCAGATGTTTTCGCGCAGAAAAATAAAAGATGCAGGCGATACAAATTTTTCTATTGGTGATATTGTTGAAAATACTTCACTCATAGAAGAGAATATCAGAGTCGGACAGTCAGATGGAAAAGAAGCAAAAGCCGAAACAGTGGTACTCGGTATTACTGAAGTGTCGCTCCGCACCAAAAGCTGGCTTTCTGCAGCATCGTTCCAGAACACCAACCGTGTTCTAATTGAAAATGCGATTAAAGGTGGAGTGGATTCTCTGCGAGGACTAAAAGAGAATGTTATAATTGGACGATTAATCCCAGCTGGAACGGGATTCAAAAATAAAGCTCAACAAGTAACACCCTAGGCGTTATTTGTTAATGATCCAAGGGCATCAGGATTTATTAAAAAATATTTATGAATTCTCCCGTTGATAAAATTAAGGAGAAAATATCAATCGAAGATGTAGTCTCTTCTTACATAAAGCTTGAAAGGGCAGGTGCGAATTTGAAGGCCAGGTGTCCTTTTCATAACGAAAAGACGCCCTCCTTTTTTGTCTCGCCTGATCGTGGGAGTTATTATTGTTTCGGTTGCGGAGCCTCGGGTGACATCTTTACTTTCGTAGAAGAATTTGAAGGGCTTGATTTTAAGGGTGCATTGAAACTACTTGCTGATAAAGCCGGAGTTCAATTGGGGGTATATAATAAAGAAGACCAAAAAAATAAGAGCGAAAAAGAGAGGTTGTATGAGGCGATGGAAGAATCTACTAAGTTCTTTGAAAATAATTTAGTAGGCAACAAAGAAGTATTAGATTATCTTCAGTTTCGCGGATTGACACAAAAGAGCATAGAAGATTTCAGAATTGGTTTTGCGATTTTGGATTGGCGTAAACTTTATGATTACTTAAAATCGAAGAATTTTACTGATAGTGTCATAGAGCATGCTGGTCTTACTAAAAAGCCAGATCAAGAACCAGGCAAGCAAAGTAAGGCAATGTATGACAGATTTCGTGGGCGGATCATGTTTCCGATAGCGGACTCCTCTGGACGCATAATCGCTTTCTCGGGAAGAATATTTATTGATGATGAAAAATCCGCGAAATATTTAAATAGTCCGGAAACCCCTATTTTCAACAAATCCGCGGTGCTCTATGGACTTGATAAAGCTAAAGATTCGATTCGCAAGAATAATTTTTCTATTTTAGTTGAGGGACAGATGGACTTAGTTTTATCTCACCAAGCGGGATACAGAAATACTATTGCTACCTCTGGCACTGCCTTGTCTGACTCTACAGTTTCAAAAGAAAATGTCGTTTCCAATTTGGGGCTGGTGCGTCGCTTGTCTCCCAATATTGTGTTAGCATTTGATTCTGATAAGGCAGGGTTCAACGCTTCCAATAGAGCTGGCAAAATTGCTTTATCCTTTGGTATGGATGTTAAAGTGACGAAATTACCTCCAGGTATTGATCCAGCAGATTTGATTTCAAAAGAAGGACCCGATGCCTGGAAGGACGCTATTAGAGATTCCAAGCACATAATAGAATTTCTTTTGGATAAAGTTTTGAGTGATTCGGGTAGCGATACTCGTAAAGCCGGCAGACTCATCAAGGAAAACATATTACCTTATGTAAATGTATTGGAGAGTTCGATAGAAAAAATGCATTTTATAAAGAAAATCAGCGATCTGTCACATATCCCACAAAATGCCCTACAAGATGATTTGAAGAAAATTGAGCAAGAGCTTAGATACGAAAAGAAAGAAATCGCAGAAGCAGAGGAATCCCTGACCCAAGTTCATAGGAAAGATTATATTTTACGAAAATTACTGGGAATCATCTTGTGGCAAAAGACCCTGAAAGAGCAATCCATGGATGTTGAAAAAATATCGAAAGAGATTGCGATGATTTTGAATATCACTGAAGACCAAGTATTAGAAGAGGCAAAAGAAGAAAAAAGGGATTTGATTTTTGAAGGGGAAGTGTTTTATGGCGAAGATACAGATGTGAAAAAGGATGCCGAAGAGTTGCTTTTTAATTTAAAAGAAGAATACTTGAAAGAAGAATTAGGGACGAAGATGAGAGAATTAAACGAAATCGAACAGGTCAAAGATGCCATAAAATCAAAATCAATTTTAAAAGAAATTAGCGAGATTAATAGTAAGATACAAGAGATCAAATATGAAAAAGAAAAACAAAAAACAAAATAAGTCCCGACGGAGAAAGGTGAAGGGATCTCGATCAAAAGCGTCGGGGAAAAAGAAACTGATAAGAAAAAAAGTTACAAAGAGGAAAATTGTCAAAAAAGCTCCCAAGTTATCTTACACTGAAAAAAAGGCAGAAAATTTGGCTCGTATATCGGATGAGCTTATAGAAAAAGGACGCAAAAGAGGATTTATCACTTATGACGAAATATTAAAAACTTTTCCCGATATTGAAAATAATATTTTATTTTTAGACGAACTTTACGAGAAATTTAACGTAGCCGGTATTGATGTTCTAGAAGGCGGGAATTTACTCAATCTGGATGTTGACTTAAATGATAAAGATTTGAACAAGGGGAGTATGCATGATTCTATTCAAATGTATTTGAAAGAAATAGGTCAATATCCATTGATTCATGCTAGTGATGAAAGAGAACTTGCCAAACGCATAGAGCGTGGTGATCTGGAGGCAAAAAATCTGTTAGCGCGAGCCAACTTACGTCTAGTGGTTTCGATCGCTAAAAAATACGCAGGCAGAAGTGCTAATTTGACTCTGCTCGATCTAATTCAGGAAGGGAACTTAGGATTATTTAAGGCAGTTGAAAAATTTGACTGGACTAAAGGGTATAAATTCTCTACTTATGCGACTTGGTGGATTCGTCAATCCATTACTCGCGCCTTGGCTGACCAGTCTAGGACTATCCGTATACCTGTCCATATGGTGGAGACAATTTCTAAATATAAACAGACGCATCGCAGGTTGAGCCAGGACCTGGGACGAGAACCCCTAGCCGAAGAGATTGCTACTGAAATGGGTATTCCAGTGGAGAAGATTCATGTGATTGAAAATATTTCACAAGAGACAGTGTCGCTTGAACAGCCAGTTGGGGATGATGATGATAAGTCAACTCTGGAAAATTTTATTCCAGATGATAAAATTTTGCGTCCAGACCAAGAATCTTCTCGCAGAATTCTATCTGATCAAATTCGTGAGGTTTTAAACGAACTTAATCCCAAAGAGCGCAGAATTCTAGAGATGCGTTACGGGCTCTTAGATGGTATTCAACATACTCTAGAGCGAGTAGGGGAAGAATTTGGCGTAACTCGTGAGCGTATTCGTCAAATTGAAGCGAAAGTTCATGAAAAACTCCGTCAGCATGACAAAATTTCAAGGCTGAAAAATTACTTCGATTAATAAACCCAACAAGGGTAGTCCTTATTGAATTTTATTTTATCGCACTCAGCTTTTGCATTACTGTATCATATGGCTGAGCACCCGGGATAGTGTCTATCACTTTACCCTTTTGCAGAATGAAAGAAGATGGAGTTCCACTGACGCCAGCTTTAACTCCATCATCAATGTCAGCTTGAACTTTAGCTTTGAATTTCCCGTTACTAAGACAAGTATTAAAGGATCCTACATCAAGTCCGATGTATTCTGCAATCTTAGGAAGCTCTGACTCTTCTAGGCGATTGTTGGATGGAGTAATTTCGAAAATTCTATCAACATATTTCCAAAAAGCATCATTACCACCTTGTTCCCATGCGCACTCTGTTGCTTCTGCTTCATGAAAAGCTTTTGGGTGAAGTTGAGGAATTGGATAATGTCTAAACACCCAAGCTACTTTACCATCGCTATTTTCTACTACTTTATGCATAGTTGCGTGAAATACTTTACAGAACGGGCACTCAATATCTGAATATTCCACTATAACTATTTTGGCATTTATGTTTCCTGTGATATGATCGGCGGATGTTACAGGTCTAACTTGAGAAGTTGCGTTTTTGGCATTATTTGCAATTGACGGTACACCAATAGGCGCGTTGGTTCCTTTGAGTAAAATTGCTCCGGCCACAAGAACCCCCACTACAAGTATTGCTCCAGCTATTTGTTTTGAATCATTATTTTGCATTTTTGTATAATATTAATTAATACTAATGTCTTGAGTATAGCATTTTTAAAAACTAATGCTATACTCAATAGTATTATTAGTATTAATTTTATAATTGCATACCATGATGAATTCAAATTGTAGTTGTAGGTGGGGTGGATGTTCTGTCTCTAAGATTATGAATGTTCTTCTGGTCATAGGAGGAATAAATTGGGGGTTGGTAGGTTTGGGAATGCTTTTAGGTAACGATCTAAATGTTGTGCATGTAGTTTTGGGTTCTATGCCAACCATTGAATTAATCGTTTATCTATTAGTGGGCGTTGCAGCTGTTATGAAGCTCTTTGGTTGCAAGTGCAAGAAATGTGTAGCTTCATGCGCAAGTTGTGCTTGTAATGTGGAAGGTGACGCTAACGGTAAAATGGGAGGCAGTATGTAATATTAACACCAATATATGGTTTCGATTTCTAATGTAATATTTTCTATATTAGTTTTTCTATCTGTTTACGTTCAGGTGTTTTTTTTCGTTACTTTTCTTGAGAATAGAAAAAAAATAATTATTAGAAATGGTAAGAGTAAGCTTGTTCGATACAGAGCGGTGACGATTGCTGTGTCGTGTTGGAACGAAGAAAAAACTGTTTATAAAACAGTACGATCACTCTTGTCTTTAAATTATCCCAAAGATAAAATAAAAATTTTTCTAATCGATGATGGGTCCACTGACGGTACTTGGGATATTATCCGCAAATTTGCCCGCTATCCAAATATAAAAGTTTTTCGTAAAGAAAATGGAGGGAAATATACTGCGCTCAATTTAGCCCTAGAACACATGGAAACTGATTTTTTTGGTGGTCTGGACGCTGATTCATTTGCCGATCCGGAGTCCCTTATTCGTATTATGAGTTATTTTGAAAAAGATCCAAGCATTATGGCTGTTGCTCCTTCCGTTGTTGTCTATAACCCAAAAACCCTCGTTCAAAATGCGCAAAAAGCTGAATATCACATGGGCATCTATATTAAAAAAATGCTTGGTTTCCTGGGAGCCATCAATGTCACTCCAGGACCGCTTACGATTTTCCGGAAAAAAGTTTTTGATGAATTGGGTCCTTATCGACATGGACATAACACAGAAGACATGGAGATTGCCTATCGAATGCAGAAAAATAATTATAAGATAGAGCATTGCAATGATGCTTATGTTTATACCAACACACCTTCTTCAGTAAAGAAATTATACAAGCAGAGGTTACGCTGGATTTACGGTTTCATTAACAATACTATTGATTACAAAAGTGTTTTATTTAAAAAAAAATACGGCAATTTTTCTCTTTTTACTTTACCCACTGGTCTTATTTCTATTTTGGCCATCAGTTATCTTTTTGGTAGGATGGTTTATAATCTGGGTGATTTTTTTTATTCAAAAATTCTGCAAGTTGAAACTGTCGGTTGGCATTATGCTACTCAAACTTCAAACTTTGATTTATTTTTTATAAACATACGCTCTCCTTTGTTCCTGGTCATTCTCATTTATTCTTTAGTTATTTTTGCAATTATCTTCGGCAGAAAAATGATAGAAGGGAAATGGATTATTTCTCTCAATATGCTTTACTTCCTGATTATTTTTCGTATCATTGCTCCATTTTGGCTTCTCAATGCAATTTATAATACAATTTTAAAAAGGAAGCCCGCTTGGAGATAAAAATACATGAATAATAATATTGATTGGAAAAAATATATTATTGTGTTTCTAATAACTGGGGCCCTTTTTTTAACCGCTAGCTATTTAAGTAA
>Ga0156300_120_pt1 | contig 22955 bp, 25 predicted proteins | sample RifCSPlowO2_12_FD_107948 | JGI IMG/M metagenome (GOLD analysis project Ga0156300, IMG submission 107948) | Candidatus Nomurabacteria bacterium RIFCSPLOWO2_12_FULL_37_8
GGGCATTACCACTGCCCCGACCAGCAAGCGCATCGACGAGCTGGGTGTTAAGGCCTCCAGTAATGAGGATGTCGTCTCCACCACCGAGCACTCCATTCCCTCCGAACTGGATCCCTACGTAGCCTGGTCCGTAATTATAGGAACCAGTGCCGAACGAGAATCCGAGTACGTTGCCTGGGTCGGAGCTGACGGCCGAGAAGCCGAGTTGGGAGATGCTAAACTGTCCCCCATTCCCGTCTACGAACAACGGAAACGTGCCTCGATTCCCCAGCTCGGCCGCGAATCCCGGCCCGAAAACCGTTCCAGGGTCCGCAGTTCCCATCCAAGATGGGAAGGAAGTGACCGAGATCCAGCTTGCCAGTACGTTGCCTTGCGTCTGGAAGTACTCGGGCGTCCCCACCGTTCCTGTCGGAACGGCGCCATTCATCATAGCGTTGACCGCATTGGATTGCCATCCCGGGAAGGACGGGCTCCCGAACGCGTTCGGCGCGAGAGTTGTAAACACGCTGATGGTTGGTGGGATTGGGGCTGCTTGCCCCATACCACTACAAGAAAGAACAACAACAACCATTAAGGTTTTTCTCAAAATTTCACCTCGAAGAACAAAATTATCTTTGGCTTTCTAGCCTCCGATTAAGCTACAATAATACAAATAGGTTATTTTGTCAATTTTTTGTATAAAATAGAATGTCCATTATAAAAATAAAACTTTTTAAAAGCGCTATAACGTAGGAGCAAACCCCCGAACTAAATTATTAGTTTCAGGGGTTAGTTCTGGGGGTAAATAGAAAAAACCCCATAAAGGACACCAAATAAGGGAACTGCTTTTGCAAGCAATCATTTGGTGTCCTTTATGGGGTTTTAAAGAGGCTACAAAAAGTATAGCACAAACTAGACATAATGTCAATGTTGTGTGCTTATATTTTAGTTTAGTAATTATTTAAAATACTCCGGAGTATTGACAGACATCCAGTCTAAAAGTTCTCGCATTACAGAAGAAGCATCGGCACTCCCCGTAGAAGGACCGGCCTCCATCACAATAGTAAAAGCATATGTAGGATTTTTGTCTGGAAAAAATCCTACAACCCAAGAGTTCACTTTGTTTTTATTAGTTCCGAGCTGGGCAGTACCAGTCTTAGCAGCTACTTTTACATAAGGTACGTTCAATGCCAGGGCGGTGCCGTAAGTCACCGCTTGTCTCATTCCACTATGCACTACATCGAAATATTCTCTTTTAAGATCTATTATGGAAACTTGCCTTACCTTGATAGAGTGAAGATTTTCTTTTTCTGTATCACCTAATATAAAATGCGGAGTTAAAAGCTTGCCATAGTTCGCAATGCTCGATATAGCGCGTACCATTTCTATTGGAGTAACTTGAAACCCGTATTGTCCAATGGCGGTATGGTAGGTGTCTCCTATGCGCCAAGGGTCACCAGCAAAGTTTTTTATTTTCCACTCCGGATTTGGAATAGTGCCCCCTTTTTCATCTGGCAAATCAACTCCGGTTACCTTTCCAATACCGAAAAGCCGAATGTATTTTTCAATGTTTGTAATTCCGAGACCTCTCTGCCCTTCATATCCCCCGCCAATACTATAAAAATAAACGTCACTAGAGACAGCTAAAGCTTGCATCATGTCTGTCCAGCCATGCGCCTTCCAATCCTTGAAAACGCTTTTCTGATCCGGAAAATATGGATTCGGAATTGAAATAGAACCAGTGGAAAGAATTTTCTTAGAAGGATCAATTATGTTTTCTACCAGAGCGCCGAGCGCTAAAAAAGGTTTCACTATAGAGCCCGGAGTGTAGAGCCCGGAAATATTTCTGTCCAGGAAGAATTTTCTTTTATCTGATATATATTTATTAATTTTATCCGTATCTTTACCTAAAGATAGAATTTCTGAATCATATTCTGGGAAGCTAGTAGAAGCTATAATTTCTCCATTTTCTACATCCATTAGAATTCCCGCTCCACCGGTGAAATGATTTTTTTCAGACGAATTTTTAATAAAAGTAAATAATTTACTCTGTATGCGTGAATCAATGCTCGTTGTTAAATCATTTCCTCGCTTTGGAGCATTTATAATATTTTCTGAATGTATTTTCCCTACGGCATCTATTTCTATTATTTTTGATCCATTTTCACCTTTTATTTTGTCGTTATATTCTTTTTCCAATCCGTCTTTGCCTATAAATTCATTTTGCCAATAAACTCCCGCGCTATCTTTTGTAGGATAACTGACATAACCTAAAACATGTGAAAATCCTGGCGACATATAAGTACGCGTAGAGATAGAAAGTAAGTCTTCCCCTTTATTATTCCAAACCAATTCCTTTTTATTTCTGTCATAAATTATTCCCCTGTCTGCAAAAATATTTACTTTTTCTAATGTATTGTTTTCACTTCTTTGCCTATAGACACTGCCCTTTTGTATTTGAAGATAGGACAAGCGGACTGTGAATATGAGAATTGTGATTACAAAAAAAGCCCCGAGAAAATTAATGGTTTTTTGAGGAATTGGTTTTTCTATCCGACCTTCAAATTGCTGGCGGTCAAAGTTTTCTAAGTTTGTTGAATCAAGAAAAATCTCGTCAGGATCAACGAGCAACTTTTTGTTATTTCTTTTAAATATTCTTCTTATCATTCCAGTACTAAAATTAAAAGTTTACTAAGGGTAAAATTTAAGTTTCTTTTTTAAAAATTCTATTAAAATAAAAACTACAACAGTAATAATATAAGAAACAAAAATCATACCACCCAATTTAGCCTCTCTTGCTCCGTAGAGTAAATCTGATAATAGAAATAAGAAAACAGCTTCCAGAAAAAGAGGAAAGTATACCATTCCCATAAATGCTAAAATAACTGACACCCAAAAGGGCATAAAGAGTATGGACAGTAATAATACAAGAAAAGCTAGAATTCGAAATACCATAACTCTAATATTACCTTGAAGCAAGTTTTGACGCTAGGCCCGTGTAATTCTCTGGTGTGATTTTTAGTAATTCTTTCTTTATTTGATCACTGACTTGGAGAGTGTTTATAAACTGATGAATATCAGAAAGCGTCACTTGCCTGCCGCGGGTTAGCTCTTTCAATTTTTCATATGGCATAGCTACTCTCTCACGTCGCAGAATTGTTTGAATAGCTTCGGCAATAACTTCTGGATGGGACATTAAATTTTCGTTTATTTTTATTTTATTTACGATAATTTTCTCCAATCCCTTAAGAAGAGAAACATAGGCCAAGTAAGAATGTCCAAAAGCAGTACCAAATACTCGTTCTACTGTTGAGTCTGAAAGATCACGCTGAAGACGTGAGATTGGAAGTTTGCGAACAAAAAATTCAAATAAAGCGTTAGCAACACCCAGATTTCCTTCGCTGTTTTCAAAATCAATCGGATTTATTTTATGGGGCATAGCTGAGGAACCCACTTCACTCTTGACTGCTTTTTGAACAAGCCACTCATCGCTAATATAACGCCAAATATCTTGGTTAAAGCCGATTAAAATAGTGTTGATTCTACGTAGGCAATCAAAAATTTCTGCCTCACTGTCATGGGGGTCAATCTGGGTAGTTAAGAGATTTAGCTCTAGTTTGATTTTTCTATTTTTATTTAAGCCAACTATAAAATTTTTAGCAAACTTAATCCAGTCAATTTTGGGGTAAGCAGCTACGTGGGCATTCCAGTTACCAGTAGCACCGCTGAACTTAACTGATATTCTTGCATTCTTGAGAATATCAGATTGTTTTTTAATTCGGCTTGCGAAGACTTTCATTTCTTTACCAAAGGTAGTGGGAGATGCACTCTGGCCGTGAGTGCGTGCTAGCATAGGTAGAGTTTGGTATTTTTTTGCAAATAGTTCAATATCTTTAATTATTAAATTAATTTTTGGAATAATGACTTGTTCTAAAGCGTCGCCTAGCATCATACTCCGTGCTGGTGTATTTATGTCGTATGATGTTAAACCAAAGTGAATCCATTCAAGACTATTTTTTAAAGATGTTTTTGAAAGTTTTTCTTTTAGAAAATATTCAACTGCTTTGACATCATGGTTTGTCTTTTTTTCTATAGTTTTTATATTTTTAAAATCTTTTTGGGAAAGTTCATATAAGCTTCTAATTTTCTTAATCTCTGTGCTGCTGAATTTTCTTAAATGAGTTTTTCTAGAAAGAGAAAGAGTGATTAAATACTCACCTTCTGTTATTATTCGGTATTTCATCAACGCTTCTTCAGAAAAATATGGCGCTAGCGCGCGAGTTTTATCAAAATATCTTCCGTCTAGAGGATTTATCGCATTTTTTATCATAAATTTAGATTTCGTATTTCTTAAGATTATTCTCAATCCTTTTTTCTATATCTCCAGTCTCAATTTTAAAAGGAAGACCAGTAATTTGTTCGCAAATCTTGATATATCTTCGAGATAGTTCTGTTACCATATCCGCTGGAGCTTCCGGTAATTTCTCATCCTTATATGGATCGCAATTATCTTTAAACCATAAAAGCAGAAATTCTTTATCAAAATTCTCTGGCTCTAGACCCTGCTCTATTCTTTCTTTGTATGAATTTGCTTGCCAATAACGAGAAGAATCAGGTGTGTGTATCTCATCGATCAGCATAATCTCCCCTTCCGGCGTGAGTCCGAATTCGTATTTACAATCAACCAAGATCAGTCCTTTTTGCAAAGCAATCTCCTGTCCACGTTTAAATAATTTTAGAGAAATATTAGCAACTTTTTCCCACTGTTCCTTTGTCATATAATTTCCGTCAACAACGTCCTTACTTGAGAGAGGTCTGTCATGGGTTTCAAATTTGGTTGTGGGTGTCAATACGACACTGTTTAATTTTTGATTTTTCTTCATGCCATCAGGCAAAACAAAATCCCCGAAATCTCTTTGACCTTTTTGATATAAAGTCCATAAGGAAGTTCCAGTAACACCAGTTATATATCCTCGCGGCACTATTTCTATGGGCAAAACTTTGCATTTCTTCCCCACCACAACATTTGGATCAGGAAAATCTATTACGTGATTCGGTACAATGTCTTTTGTGTTTTCAAACCAAAACTTACTGACTTGTGTCAAGACTTGACCCTTACAAGGTATGAGAGCTAAGTTACGGTCAAAAGCTGAATATCTGTCAGTAGAGATAAGGATAACTTTATCTTTCTGTATGTAAACATCTCTTACTTTCCCGACGTATTTTTCTCCTAAATTTCTAAAATCTGTTTTTTCTAAGATATTCATGCTATTTTAAAATTACTTTACCTTTGCCTTTAATAATTCTACCAATTTTATGAATACGATATTTAGGATATTTTTTAAAAATCTCCTGTATCTTTGCCTTTTGTGAATGTGGCACAACTAATACAAGTCCTATGCCCATATTGAATGCTGTATACATTTCCTCTCCACTAACATTACCAATTTTTTGTATAAAAGGGAAAATTGGTAACATTGGCCAAGAGTCCTTAGTAATTTCGGCATCAAGGTTTTTCGGTAGAACTCTAGGAATGTTGTTCATGAATCCTCCGCCAGTTATGTGCACTATGCCTCGTACGTCGATGCCAGAATCTAGAAGTTTAAGAACTGGTTTGGTATAATTTGTGTGCACCTGGAGTAATGCCTTCCCGACTGTCATTTTGAGTTCAGGAATTTGTGTTGCCACGGTATGTTTGGCTGTTTCAAAAATTAATTTCCTAGCAAGTGAAAATCCATTTGTGTGCAGTCCGCTTGAAGCAAGACCGAGAACAATGTCTCCTTCTTTTATTTTCTCTCCTGTTATTATTTTATCTTTCTCCACCACGCCAGTAATGCATCCGGCTATATCATGTTCGCCCTTTGTATATACTCCTGGCATTTCTGCAGTTTCGCCGCCTATAAGAGCAACCCCATTTTCTCTACAAGCCTTAGCCATACCTTTCACAATGGTCTCCATTTCTTGTGGGACAAGGGTTTCATTAGCTACATAATCTAAAAATGTAATAGGTCTCGCTCCCATTGTCATTATGTCATTACAACAATGATTGACAATATCTTCTCCGACTGTATCATATTTTTTCATCATCCTTGCTACAGAAAGCTTGGTGCCAACTCCATCAATACTTTGTACTAATACAGGATTCCTATAGTTCTTTATAATATCTGTGAGTTCATATAATCCACCAAAACCACCGATACTTTTAAGTACTGCTTTATTATGCGTATTTGCCACACTTGTCTTTATTCGCTTAACAACTTCATTGCCCGCTTCAATGTTCACACCGGCTTTTGTATACAAGTCACTCATATTTTATTTCTCCAAATATTTTTTAAAACCAATTTCTGAAAGTTTCTCACCTTTCACCTCTACCTCATCACTCATTTTCTTTTTATAAGTAGAAAGTTTTTCCGTTAGATTTTTATCAGAGACTGCCAGAATCTGAATAGCGAGAAGCCCAGCATTTTTACCAGCATTAATGCCTACGGTGGCCACAGGTATTCCAGGTGGCATGTTGACTGTCGAGAGAAGTGAATCGAGTCCGTCGAGTGATTTTGCTTTTACTGGTAACCCTATAACTGGAAGCGTGGTGTGTGCCGCAACCACTCCCGCTAGATGCGCTGCTCCACCCGCGCCAGCGATCAAAACTTTGATTCCTCTCTCTATCGCACTGCTTGAATATTTTTGTACTCGTTCCGGTGCCCGATGCGCAGAACCAACGGTGATATCATAGGAAATTCCAAATTCTTCCAACACCGCCGCAGCTTCAGCGAAGACTGGCAAATCTGAGTCCGAACCCATAATTATTCCAACGAGAATACCTTTTTTCATAATTCTATCTTACTTTAAAATAAGTATCTGGGCAAGTGCCTTTTTACCTATGTCCCTTCTGTACTGCATACCCTCAAAAGAAATTTTATCTATTGCTTTGTAAGCTTTTTTTAGCGCTTCTTCTAGCGTACCTGCTGTAGCGCTGACTCCCAATACTCGCCCACCATTTGTGACGAGTGTGCGATTTTTCATGATTGTACCAGCATGAAAAACAATGATATCGGGTTGCATTTCTGCCTCGTCAATGCCTCCAATTATTTTCCCTTTTTCATAATTTCCCGGGTAACCACCAGAAGCAAGCGCAATATTACAAGCAAATTTTTCCCTCCATTTTATCTCAATTTTATCTAATTTTTTATCAACACAAGCATCTAAAATATCAAGCAAGTCTGTGTCTAAAAGTCTCATATAAGTTTGCGCTTCTGGATCACCAAACCTTGCGTTGAATTCAATAATTTTTGGACCATCTGTAGTCAACATCAAGCTTGGATATAAAATTCCTTCAAAAGGAATTCCATCCTCCTCCATTGCTCGCAAGGTCGGAGCAATAATTTCTTTTTCTATTTTCTCCATAATTTCTTTATTTACAAATGGCAGTGGACCTATTACCGCCATTCCACCAGTGTTCCCTCCTGTATCTCCTTCGCCAATTCTTTTATGGTCCTGTGAGCTTGGGAAAATTTTATAATTTATTCCATCAGATAATACGTGAATGGATATTTCAGGGCCAATTAGAAATTCTTCTATTACTACTTCATTACCAGAATCACTAAATATCTTTTTAACCAAGATATCCTCTATTGCTTTACAGGCCTCGTCGTGTGTATTTGCGATGATAACTCCCTTACCAAAGGCTAGGCCATCTACTTTTATCACAACCGGCAGAGATTGTCTCATGGCATAATATTTTGCTTTCTGGTAATCACTGAATGTTTGAAACTCTGCTGTTGGAAGATTGTGTCGGTGCATAAAATCTTTTGAGAATACTTTTGACCACTCAATTTGGCTAGCGGCTTTAGTTGGACCCCAGATCCGCAATCCTCTTTTTCTAAATTCGTCTACAACACCGAGATAGAGTGGTTCGTCAGATACTGCAAGCGTCAAATCCACCTTTTCTTTTTTTGCGAAATCTAAGAGTTTTAGAATGTCATTCGATTTTATATCCACGTTCGTTCCGATCCTCTCTGTGCCTGCATTCCCGGGCGCAAAGAAAATCTGTCCCGCTCGTGGTGATTGTGCGATTTTCCAACCAAGCGCGTGTTCCCTTCCCCCACCAGCTCCAATTATTAAGATTTTTTGTTTATTTATACTATCCATTTGAGCATAATTTTACTAATATTTTTACATAAAGTGCGTTTTCTTTTTTCTTAAGTCTGTCATATAAAGATTTAACATTATCCCCCAATTCAATTTTTTCAAAAGTTCTTCCTAATACTGGCCCAAAATCAAAATTTAAAGTTAAATAATGAATGGATGATCCAGCATAGGTGGCTTTGTGGTCCAAGAAATTTTGAATGGCTTTAGTAGTTAGCATACTTTTATTCCAAAGCGCCTCTGTTCCATCGGGATTTTTTACACTTACGTCAATTGTGTCTGGAATTAGCCCAGGGTGCAAATTTAAAATTTTATTTTGATATGCCAAGATTACTTCTTCGAGGACAATCTGTTTCCAGCCAGCCAGACAAATGTAATCGGGGTTCAGTTTTTGTAAAAGTAATAAGAGGGCTTCTTTTGTTGGGCAGATTTCAATTTTTAAATTATGTGCTCTGGCGCGTTCCAATCCTAGGGCATCGGTTTTGTCTGAAATTACCGCACAAATTTCAGCATTAATTTTTCCTCTTTCTATTCCATTAATTATTGCCTCTAGGTTAGTACCGGTACCAGTGTCGGAAATTAATACCACTAATTTTAGTTTAGCTTTAGCTGATGTTTTATTTGGTTGGGACATCATGGTTGACTTCACTTGTGCGTTCTTTTAAATCAATTGGGTAAATACCAGTAAATAATGAAGTAGAAAGATGATCTTTGGGCAGACCGATAGATTTTATTAAACCAGAAAGAGATAAATAAGAGAGCGAAGTGGCTCCGAGAAATTTACGGATTTCCTCCACTGTCTTATTTGAAGCAATAAGTTCTTTTTGTTTTGGAGTATCAATACCATAAAAATCAGGAAAGCGGACTGGCGGTGATGACACTAGAAAATGTACTTCCTTTGCGCCAGCCCTAAATAAAGCTTGCACCAATCTCTTACTCGTTGTTCCTCTGACAATAGAATCATCGATCAAGGCAATTCTTTTACCCCGTAATATCTTTTTAAGAGGTATCAGTTTAAGAGCTACACTATGTTCCCGTGATTCTTGATCTGGTTCAATAAAAGTTCTGTGTACATAACGATTCTTTACCAAGGCCATTTCGATCGGTATATTTGAAATTTCTCCATAACCAAGTGCAACTGGTACAGCCGTATCAGGCACAGGCACTATCATGTCAACTTTTAATTTAGTCTCGTACGCTAAAATTTTCCCAAAATTTTTCCTAACTTCATAAATTAATTTTCCAGCAAGTACACTGTCTGGACGAGAAAAATAAACAAATTCAAATATGTCATGCTTTGGATTTGTTTTTGCTAATTGTACGCTTTTCATTCCCTTTTTATTTATTACAATCATTTCTCCCCCTTTTATTTCCCTTAAAAATGAAGCACTGATTGTAGCAAGAGCGCATGTTTCTGAAGCGACAACATAACCATTTTTAATTTTTCCAAGCACGAGGGGTCGCATTTCATAAGTATCACGCACTGCTACCAAGGTATCTTTATTCATCATCACTATAGAAAAAGCGCCGGTAATTAGAGGGAAAACTTTTTTAACTGCTTTTGGAAGGGTATCACCGCTTTTGATATAAAAATCGATTGCATCAGTAATGAGCTCTGAGTCATTGCGATTTTTTTTCAACACTTTTTTTGATGAAAGAAAATTTTGGAGTGCCTTAACGCTTGGTAAATTACCATTATGCGCTAAAGCAAAAGAAGCATTATTATTTACGACTGGTTGAGCGTGATTTAGTGCTCCCCCTCTTGAAGTAGAATATCTATTGTGTCCTATGCCTATGTATCCTGTTAAATTTTTGATTATTTTTTCTGTATAAACTTGAGATACCAATCCCCTGCCCCTATGAGTACGAAATTTTTGCCCATCATTAGTTGTGATACCAGATGCTTCTTGTCCCCTATGTTGCAATGCGAATAACGAAAAAAATGTTAGACGAGAAATAGGTAACCCCTTACCGTATATGCCTACGATTCCACATTTTTCCTTTAGTTCATTCATTTTATGTTTTTAGATTTCCACCCCGCGGTATTGTTTTCTTACGATTCCTAGTGTCATCATAGCCCCTAAGCCAAGCTAAAGCCCCATCAGATTCCTGGTCTTCAAATGGTGCTCTTCTTGGTTTTTCATTAACAGAAGCTGCGCCACCTTCTGTATATTCTTTATAATGAGGATCTTGTTCTATACTGTCCATATGAAACGGCATAAATTTATTTTCTAAAGTAATTAATTGCGTTTTTAAAAATTTGGAGTCCTTTCCCATCTTTGGGTATTTTTTTATTTTTATACCACAATGGACTTTGATGAGAGAACATTGCTCGCTCTGGGTGGGGCATCAATCCGAGAACTCGTCCATTATACGCTAAAACACCTGCAATGTCATAATCTGATCCATTTGGATTTTTTTCAAGATTTTGGAACTTGCAAATTTCTCCTTTCGTATACACCAAAGCAATATCTTTATTGGTTTTCATTTTTCTATATTCTTTTTTATCTATCACATAATGTCCTTCACCGTGCGCTATCGGAAGTGATATTTTTTTTATCCCCTTTAGCCATGGACTCTTAAAAACTTTCCTTGACTCGCCGGAGCCTTGTAGGGAGGTGGCTAAATCCACCCAGCGGTCAATATATTTTCCATTTTTATTATAGGTTAGCGCTCCGGGTAGAATGCTTAAATTGGTCATAATTTGAAATCCATTACAAATACCTATAGCCAGAGTTCGCCCAGATAAAAATTCTCTGAGTTCTTCTGCTAAGTGATTTTTAAATTTATTAGCATAAGCCTTTCCGCTTCCTGTGTCGTCGCCATAAGAAAATCCTCCAGGAAAAACAAGAATTTGATACTTAAATAGCATTTTCGGTTTGGCTATCAGGTCATTGATATGTACAATGTCTGCCATTCCGCCAGCAGATTCAAAAGCGAACTTCGTTTCTTCTTCGCAATTGAGCCCGTAGCCGGACATTATTATTATTTTAGGCCGTAGGTACTGAGCTTGTCGAATGTATTTGTTGTTTCCCATAATTTATCTATTCTACAATTCTATAGAATTGTAGAATACTAGTATACTTCTTTCTGTCTCGATGACGAAATCTTTTTTGCAACTTTGGCATATTCGGTTTTCTGTTTGATTATTCATTACAATATTTTGCAAAATGACGTAATGTTATTTTTGTGAATTAGAAAATTTATGATAAATACTATACAGCTTTTTGACATCCGTATTTATAATTTTATTTTTGCCATCCAAAACCACAACTTTCCCACTTTTCATTACTCTCCCTATTTTAGCATAAGAAATTTTCTTCATTATTTTTTCAAATGGAACTCTATTTTTAGGAGCTACGGATACTAGTATCCTTCCCTGACTTTCAGAAAAAAGCTTCACATCGGCCGATTTTGGAGCCCCAGGCATGCTTCTGACACTTATATTACACCCAAGCATGCCACCCACAGTGGCTTTGGCTAGGGCTATCCCAAGACCACCGGAAGTTATCGAAAGAGATGATGCCAGCAATTCTTGCTCTATAGCTTGCTCCAGGGCTCGGTAAGTTTTTAAATTTTTATTGATGTCCACTTGCGGAACACTATTGCCGACGTATTTAAATAATTTAAAATATTCACCCCCACCCAGCTCATCTTTTGTTTCTCCTAATAAATAAATTATGTCTCCGCTATTTTTAAATTCCGGCGAAACTGTTTTGTTCAAATTTTTCATTACTCCAATTGAAGAAATGAGTAATGTTGGCGGTATGGAGATAGAAACAGGATTCCCCTTTTCATCGTAACCTCTAAAGTCATTAAACATACTATCTTTGCCGGAAATAAATGGTGTACCGTAACCCACTGCAAGGTCATAGCAAGCTTTTACAGCATCTACGAGTTGCGCCAATCTCCTTTGGTCGTAAGAAGAACACCAACAAAAATTATCCAAAATTGCCAAATGTGAAAGACTGCCCCCTGAAGCCACAGTGTTTCGTACTACAGTATCTATGGCGCAAGCGGCCATGTCGTAAGTATTTATGTTTCCGTAGGAAGGATAGAGAGCTGATGACAAAACAACTCCCTTGTTAGAACTTAAAACCGGACGGAAAACTTGACTGTCGGTATTTATTAGTCCAGAACCGGAGAGAGGTTTCAGTACAGAAGAGGCTTGTACTTCGTGATCATACTGCTCGGAGATAAAAGAAAATCCACTGATATTTTTTTGAGCTAGTAAATTCTCCAAATCTCGAGTGAAAAAATTTTCCCCCTCCTTGTTGAGGAGGGGCTCAGGGGTGGTGATTTTATATGGAGCTGAAATTAAATGTTGCTTGGGCAAACCATTATGTAAAAACTCCATACCCACGTCCATAATTTTTTTTCCTTTATATTGTACGATACATTTTCCAGAATTTGTAAAGTCTCCGATAACGGTTGCTTCTACTCCGCGGCTTTCCATTAAATTTTTAAATATTTTCCATTTACTTGGGGGCACAGCTAGCGTCATTCGCTCTTGTGATTCTGAAATCCAAATTTCCCACGGACGAAGCCCCAGATATTTTAGAGGAACTTTTTCTAGGAGGACTTTCGCGCCCCCACATTCCTTGGCCATCTCTGCCACCGAGCAAGAAATTCCGCCCGCGCCATTGTCGGTAATGCTGTTGTATAGATTCATATCACGAGCTTCTTTAACTATTGCGTCGCTTAATTTTTTCTGAGTAATCGGGTCGCCTATTTGCACCGCAGTAGCCGGAGAATTTGAATCTAACGCGACGGAAGAAAATGTTGCCCCGTGCACGCCATCTAAGCCCACTCTACCGCCCACCACAACTATGTAGTCACCAACTTTCGCTTTTTTCTCATGAAGAAATCTATCTCCTGTCTTTCTGGGAATTAATCCCACCGTTCCGGCAAAGACTAACGGTTTGCCTCGATACCTATCGTCGTATTTTACAAATCCATTTAGCGTTGGAATTCCGGAACAATTTCCACCGACATTTATGCCCTTGATTACACCTTCCATTATTCTCTTGGGTGAAAGCATCTGTTGGGACAAGTTTCCATTTTTATCTTTATTCTTAAATAATTTTCTTTTGTCGTCCGGGTAACCAAAACAAAATCCGTAAGCATTTGCAACGGGCTTTGCTCCGAGGCCAAAGCCGATAGTATCGCGATTGACTCCCACGATTCCCGTAATCGCTCCGCCAAATGGATCTAAAGCCGAAGGGCTGTTATGCGTTTCTACTTTATGAGTTATTAAATAATCTTTATCAAAAATTATCCCTCCAGCATTATCTGAGAATACAGAAACGCAGAAATCCTTTTTGCCCTTTTGTTTTCTTATCAAATTTGTCGCGCCTTTGATGTAAGTTTTATACAAACCGTCTTTAATATCATCAATTGGGTTTGCAAAAATAGTATGCTTACAATGTTCCGACCATGTCTGCGCTAATGATTCAATTTCAATATCCGTCGGATTTCTTTTTAATTTTTCAAAATATTCTTTAATAACTTTCATTGAGGATAAATCAAGCGCTAAAGGGCCTCGGCGAACACCTGTTTCGTCCATTATTCCCTCTTTGCCGATTTTGATAAGTTCCTCGTCGGGAACTTGTAGAGACACGTTAATAACGGGAGTGGTTTTCTTTAATACTACTCCTGGAATTTTACTAGGCAGACCTTTTTGCTTTTTTAAATCTTTCCAGCTTACAATGTAAGACCGCTCAATTAGAGGATTATGAAGAGATGAAGCAATTTTTTCAGCATCATTTAAATTAATTGATCCAGAAATTAAAAAAACCTTAGAAGTAAAAACCGCTATATCTGACTTATTTTTTAGATGAAATAAGTCGCAGATAGTTTCTTCGGTAGTATGCCCTACATTGTCTGTAACTCCGGGCTTGAATCCTATTTCAATTATATAATTAAAATTCAACAGCTTTGGTATTGAATTGATAGAAAATTTTTCAAGAATTGGATTAGTAAGTGCTTGTGCCACTTTTAAAAACTTGTCACTGGAAAATTTATATTCTACTAAGTAAGATTCAATGATATATACGTCTCCAACTTTTTCAGAAAGTCCCAGTTCCGTGAACGATTTTATACATAGTTTCCCGCGAGTATCTATTCCTTTTGGTGATATATATATCCGTGAAATCATATAGATATAGTATTATATCTAATAATTAAATACAAATTACTTGATTTTGTTTTAGATATTGATATTCTTAATCATGAAGGAGTACAAGGAGTACCATGACACAGCTAGAAATACTTCTTCTCCGGAGGCTCAGGGAGGAGCGGATTCCTCTTCCGGATCCGGAGCCGGAAGAGGTACGTGATCACGGTGTTGGTATGGATGCTCTTGATTTATTAGATAATCCTGGAGCAAGAAAGTCCCTACATTACGATCACGATCGAGACGATGGGGGTCTCTAAAAGGAGGCAGAGTGTGCTGCTAGAGAGTCCACGGGCTCTCTAGCACACCTAATTTATATAATTTTATTATACAATGAAAAATATCGTAACAGTTGGCGGAGGGACAGGTAGTTACACGGTTTTATCTGGTCTAAAGAATTTGCCAGATGTTTCTCTCACTGCGCTTGTTTCTATGGCGGATGACGGGGGGTCAACTGGCGTACTTATGGATGAGTTGGGCGTATTGCCACCTGGAGATGTCAGACAATGCCTCGTTGCTTTAAGTGAACATACTAGTATTGTGCGTGAACTTATGAATTATAGATTTAATGAGGGAACTTTAATCGGACATAGCTTTGGAAATATTTTCCTTGCGGCATTGGAAAAAGTTACAGGCAACTTTGTACGAGGTATTGAAGTGGCATCAGAAATTCTTAAAGTAAAAGGTAGCGTAGTACCAGTAACGAGTGATAGAGCAAAACTTTTTATGTTACTTAAAAATGGATTATTAATAGAAGGAGAGAACAAGATTAATCATTCAGATGTTCAGGATATGGGTATAGAGAAGATTTTTTACAGAGACAATGTGAAGTTAAATGAAAATGCACAAAAAGCAATACATGAAGCAGATTACATTATTCTTGGTCCTGGCAATTACTACTGCTCGATAATTCCTAATATTATAGTAAATGGTTTTAAAGAAGCTGTTATAAAAAGTAAGGCGCGAATAATTCTACCAGTTAATCTTACAAATAAACAAGGGCATACGACGCATTGGAAAGTAAGTACCTACGTAACTGATATAGAGAAATATTTAGGGAAATCCATTGATATTATTTTAGTTAACAATGAAGCACCATCGAGAGAACAATCGGAAGTTTATAGACTCCAGGAAGGTGATGGGGTACTAATACTGGATGATTTAGAAGATAAAAGAATTGTTCGAGAGTCATTATTATCAGACTTATTTATTAAATATAACAAAGCTGACACTTTACAAAATGTAAGAAGTTTTATTCGACATGATTCAGAGAAGTTAGCTGAATGTATTAGTCAAATAATAAAAAAATGAAGTATATATTTGATTTCGATGATGTATTATTTAATACGAAACAATTTAAACAACACATATTTTCATGTTTATTAAAAAGAGGTTTATCACAAAGAGTAACTCAGGCATATTATAAGAAAATAAGAGAGAAAGAATTTTCCCTAAAAAATTTCATAATGAATCTTTTTTTGCATGAACAAATAAAGAAGATCGATGTACAAAATACATATGAAGAGATCATGCATGAATGCCCAAACTTTGTGAATCAAGAACTACTTATTGTGGTACGTAATTCAGGAACAGCGAATTGTTACATAGTAACATGTGGCGAAAAAGAATTTCAAAAAAACAAGATAAAAAGAAGCGGTATTGCTCATTTATTTTCCAAAATTACCATAGAACCAGGAAGTAAAAAGAGAACTGTAGAAAAAATATGCGCAAAAAATAAAGGTGAGAGAGTATTTTTTATTGACAACACAGCTAATCATTTTGAGGATTTGAATTTAGATAAATGTCCGAATTTAAAAACGATTCTTTATACTGGACAAGATCTTCGGAACTTTTTCATTCAAAACTAATTATTGTGAAAATAATTTTTATATATTAAAATACGCGTGGAGGTACCCTATGAGATGGTTTCGATTGAAATTTTCCGTGGGAATCGTCTTGGTTTGTTTCTCCTTGATCGGCTTAATCGTCGGGTTTGCTTGGTGTATTTGGTGGGTGGGGGCAACCCTACTCTCACACTAAGAGACTCTCTTCGAGACCTATTTAGCCATCGAAAAAGCACCATGCTCTTCGGTGGCTTTTTCGTTTACTTTGACATTCTACCAACACCTTTCTACAACATGATGCTCCTCAGGGCCGGTGCCGACGTAGATAATTTTGACACCAAGAGTCTTTTCTAGAAATTTAATATAACTTATGGCTTCTTTGGGTAGCTTATTGCCATAATTGGATAGCTTCCCTTTCCAAACTGGGAAAGATTTATACACGCATTTTATTTTTTCTCGCAACAGATCAAATGGAATTTTTGTAGTTTTTTTACCATTGATTGTGTAAGAAGTGCATACTTTTATTTTTTTAAAATTATCTAATACATCCAGTTTTGTAAGCACTAATTTTGTGGCATTATTCATCTCAATCGCGTATTTCATAAGTGGAATATCTAGCCACCCTGTACGACGAAGTCGTCCAGTAGTGGCACCTATCTCATGCCCTTGCCTTCGTATGGCAACGCCTTGCTCAAACTCATCTTTACTATTTGTCATATTTTTTATTTGGGGATCTGGGAACTTTTCTTTTTCTTCAGCAAATCTTTTATCACGGCACCAGATTGCAGATTTTTCACCTCCGAGCTCTGTCGGAAAAGGTCCTTCACCCACTTTGGTAACATAAGCTTTGAAAATACCAATTGCGCCACCAACATCAGAGGGTGGGATTCCTAAGCCAGTACTCACCCCACCAGCAACAGTGTGCGATGAGGTGACGTATGGATAATGTCCAAATCTAAGATCAAGCAATGCGCCCTGCGCGCCTTCGGCATAGACCTCATTTCCATCTGTAAGTGCTTTTGAAACTATCTCTCCAGAATTGACCATATTAAGTGAATGTAAAAACTTAATACCCTTCCAGAATTTTTTTTCACTCTCTTTTAGTTCTTCATCTTTGGATTCATAACCAAAAACTTTTTTAAGAGTCTCTTTATGCTCTTCTTTAAGAATTTCATATCTCTTCTTGAAGTCATCTTGAAAAATATCTCCAACACGTAATGCTCTCCTTAGTGTCAGGTCAGTATAAGCTGGAGAGATACCTTTCCCCGTAGAACCAATTTTTTTCTTGCCCCTACTCTTTTCTGAAACAGAATCAAGTAGTAGATGTGTAGGCATAACTAAAATAGCATGCGGAGACACAGAGAGCCGGAACAAAAATGAAACTTCCTTCGGAATCATCGTTGTTTCTTTTTGAAGCGCAGCAGGATCAATAACCATACCCGCGCCTAAATGAATAAGTGCCTTACCAAAAACTCCTGAGGGAATTAAATGAAAAATATAACATTTACTCTTATGATAAATAGTATGCCCGGCGTTGTTCCCTCCCTGGAATCTAACAATTAAATCATTTTTTGATAATCCCGACGCAATACGAGCTACACCTTTTCCCTTTCCTTCGTCGCCCCACTGTAGTCCAATTATTGGAGTAATTTTTGATTTTTTTTTGTTCATTACTTTTTGTAATTGGGGGCAGGACTAACCATAAAAATATCGTGTACATGACTTTCATGTAGTCCGGCTGAAGTAATTGTGTAGTATGAAGAATCTCTTAATTTTGAAATTTCGGATGCTCCAAGGTAACCCATCCCAGCGCGCAACCCCCCTATGAATTGATGTATAACTTCAGCAACTGCACCTTTATAGGATACATGTCCAGAAACTCCTTCTGGAACGAGCTTGGTCATATCATATTCATCATTTTGAAAATATCTGTCTTTTGATCCTCTTTGCATCGCTCCTAACGAACCCATCCCTCGATATTTTTTAAATTTCTGATCATTTATGATGATAGTATCGCCAGGAGATTCATCTGTACCGGCAAAAGCGCTTCCTGCCATGACGACATCGGCTCCGAAAGCAAGCGCTTTAACGACATCCCCGCTGTGTTTTATTCCGCCATCAGCGATGACTTGGGTATTTAATTTTTTACAAACTTCATAAACAGACAAAACAGCAGAAAGTTGAGGTACACCAATACCTGAGACTATACGTGTTGTACATATTGAACCAGGCCCGATACCAACTTTTATAACATTTGCTCCAGCTTTATAGAGAGCAAGCGCAGCATCGCCCGTAGCAACATTTCCAGCAATAATATCAAGTTTTGGATAAGCTTTGCGGATTCGTTTTACAGCATCAATTACACCTTTTGAGTGTCCATGAGCAGTTTCAACGCAAATTATATCAACATTACTTTTAACTAACTCCGCAACATGTGTTAAAACATCACTACCTATGCCAACAGCTGCTCCAACACGGAGTCTCCCCTCTCTATCTTTCGTAGCATTTGGATATTCTTTACTTTTTGCAATATCTCGATATGTAATAAGTCCAACTAATTTATTATTTTTATCAACTAGTGGGAGTTTTTCAATAGCATGTTTATTAAACAAATTGTGCGCTTCTTCCATCGTTGTGTTTGGTCCGCTTGTTATGAGATCTGTTGTCATTACCTCCTTTATTTTCACAGATTCATCTTTCTGGAAACGCAGATCGCGATTAGTAACTATGCCAACCAAAACTCCTTTCTTGTCTATCACGGGGAATCCCCCGAAATGATATTTTTTTTGTATAGCAAATGCATCACCTACTGTGGCAAGGGCAGAAAGCGTAATAGGGTCTAGAATACGACCGGATTCGTATCTTTTCACGCGTTCTACCTCTTTTGTCTGGTCATGGATGGATAAATTTTTATGAATGATCCCAAGACCTCCTTGCTGTGCCATAGCTATAGCCATAGTAGATTCTGTAACTGTATCCATTGGAGCTGAAATGAAAGGTATGTGGAGAGTTATATTTTTAGTTAGATGTGTTTTGGTTATTACATTTTTTGGTAAAACTTCACTATAATTTGGTACCAATAATACATCGTCAAAAGTGAGCCCTTGCCCTAAATTTTTGGGATTAGAGATTTTTTTCATACTCAACTTAATATACACGTAAAAATATTTTGAGTCAATTATATTTCTTTAATCTTCATATCTAAAATTTCATCACCAGTTTTATCTAAAGTGAATGAGCCATTTATTTTTTTTCCTTCTAATACTGATGGCAACCAGTGAATATCGTCAACCCACATATCTTTAAATGGTAAGGAGTCAATTGAATACCACCTAGGAAGCATCTCTTCAGTTTCTATTGGCTCCTTGTCCCATTTTTCTGCGAGAAATACATGAACTTGTTGATTCCATTCAGACTTATCTTTAAAAGAAAAATCTAAGATGGCTACTTGAACTAAGTTATTTTGGTTTACTATTACATTTATTTCTTCTCGTGTTTCTCTTATTAGAGACTCTTTAATATTTTCTCCTTCATTTAATTTTCCACCAATTCCATTCCATTTCCCTTTTCCAAAACGGCGTTTTTTCATACCTAAAAGGATTTTCTTTTCTTCCGGTTTATGTAAAAAGAGCAGTGTAGTTTTTTGGATTGAAATGTCTGTAATACATTTTTCAAAATCGCTGTAAGTTATTTGACCCATAGATTTTATTATATCAAATCGGACTAAGATTTTCGTAAGTCCGCCCAAAGTGCTATTACCACTAAGGCCAAAAAGAGCGTGACTTCTAGCCAGTTTTGTTTCTGAACAGCTTCGACAAGAGCTGTGCCAAAAAGAATTGCTATTACCGCTAAGCTTGTGAATTTTAGATTTTTCATATTATTAATATTATACCAATATTATAATAAAGAAAAGAACTCAACAATCTCGTGCTAGCTCAAACTGCTGGTCATATGGCGCTAAGTTGGAACTATTATATCTAATCAAAGGGTGTTTTGATCTCTTTGACCGGACCCCAAGGCTGTCTCCACCCACGGGTTTTATAACGAAGAAAAAAATGAAAAGTTGTACCTAGTACAGCTAGCGTTACCCATAGCAAGCCAACAAAAGATGTGCCTTTCCACATATATAAAAGAAAACTTACTAAAATAAGAATTAACCATTTAGTAATTCTAAATTTACGTGTTTGTCCGTGAATAACAACGTACTTTTCTCTTTGTAAAAATTTAGCAATCATGTATTGATTATGACAAACCTATTGGCTGTGTGTTTGGTGCGAAGTTGAAACCTTATTGGCTACTAATCTTTAGGTCCCCATTGCCAGCGAGGTTTCTCCCCCGTTTTGTAGCAAATGCGAATAAGTGTGACAGTTAGTAAGACAAGAGGCAAGATAAAGGTAAGTACTATTTCACGTGTAGGAGAATGTTCATCAATAGCGAAAGCGAAAAATAAGACAAGCACAAGCCAAATCGCAAGCACAAGCCACCCCTGCCAAGTTGCCGGTGTCCAACCCCAACCATAGAGTTTTGCCTTAAACCAATACTTACTGGGGTTATCTTTTAAATATGAAACGTATCGCTTGAACATGAAGTTTGAAACTCTTTATATCAAGTTATTTAATTATATCACTTAGTTTGAATTCTGGAGAGTTAATTCTAAAATAGCTAATTCATTCGTCTATCTGTTGTGGTCTACTTTGTTATTATTTATCATTCCAACAGCTCTTGATAGTCGTCTGCACTTTTCTTTTAATTCTTCGTATTTTTCGGTAGAAATATTTGTTTTCTTTTTCAAAGTGTTGAGCAGTGCAATAATAGGGATAAGTGCAACTCTCGCTGGTTCTCGTATTGCGTTCTTTGGCGCTTCTTGTGGTGTAAGATCAATAATTAAATGTAAGTCTTCGAGTGAATGCGTTGATTCAAACAAAGCAATTATGTTTTCAAACTGTGCAATTTCTGGCTCGGCTTCCCTTAAATTTTCTTGAGAAATTACTGGCTCTGGGTGTCTTGCTAAATAGTCTGCTAATAATTTAGCATCCTCTTGTTCTTGTTTACTTTTTAATTCCTGTGGAGTTAATATTTTTTCATTCATATTTTTATTATAGCAAACTTAAAAGCTGGCTGTCTGGTGCCACGTTGGAACCTGTTTACAAAAGACCAACTGCTGAGCTAATTATCTTAGTTACCATACTTAATGTAATTAATTCTTTTGACTGGATCTACTAAAATTTTATACGCTTCATCTAGCTTCTTAAATTCTTCTTCTTTTTCTTTATTGGCTGTAATATCCGGATGACATCTTTTTGCTAAATCATAGTAATTGGTTCTTAAAAGTTTTTTTATTTCTCCTTCGGTCTTTCCCATTAAATCTTTTGGGTTAATTCCGAGTATTTGGAAAAAGCTTTTTTGTTCTATAAAACTGTCTGGTATATTCAAATCTGGAATTTTGTCTTCATCTAAACTTGCTTCTAAGTCTTCACTTCCCCTTATCCCCAATATCGCCGCGATCCCTTTATCGCTTGCTGAAAGACCATCCTTAGAATATGCTCTTTCGTATGTATCACATATTTTACCTAAACAATTGAACTTTATATATTGAAGATTATTCAAAAATCCACCATTATAAACCTGTGGGTCAGTGCTCATGATATCTTCATAAATAGCATGCCAAAAGTTTCTATCCAAATTTATACTTCGATAAACCCCAGACACGGCTTGCAAATCTTCTTTTCTAATAATTGCTTGAACATCTTTTACATTATGGAGAACACTAGCGTAATCACTTGCCTTGCGATTATTAGCACGTAATTGAGCAAGATAATTGTGTGTAAAAGAAAAATCATTAATATGAACTCCTTCTTGCAAGTTAGCTTTGATTGGCAATATTTGTCCGCATTCATTTTCAAGAGTTTGTTTATTAACTACTCCTGCCATTGCATTCATAGAACGATCTATCTCTATCAGCAATACTCTAACTTGCCCACCTAGGGCCTGCGCATTTTGGTTTCTTGCTGAGAGATCTTTACGTCCAATGCCCCCCAAGGCACTGCTGGAATCACCAAATATTGCACTACCATATGCGATATCATTTACAGCCCCAATTATAATCTCACTCAGTCTTTTAGCCTGTCTATATATATCTTGGGTTTTTGTTTTATCCTTTGGATCAAAGTTTTGTTCAAAATCACTGAGCAATTGTTCGCACCACCCTTTATATTTTTCAAATCCTGATGGCTCCATTTCCTTTGGTTTGGGCCTCTCTTTTTTGCCACTCAATCTACCTAACATTGCTCTAAAGTTTTCCATATTTTTATTATAACAGAATTTGCTGGCCGTATGGCGCGAAGTTGGAACAATTATTGGGAGTTAAGATAATGGTCAATAAGCTCAATGTCAGTAATATCTCTAGGCCTACCATAATGCTGTTTCCATTTTTTAACATCTTCTAGTGAAGCAAAAGGAATGTCCGCAATATAAAAAGCATTTTTCAGTAACTCCTCAAGACTTGGATTGTAGGAACTGAAATCCCAGTTGTCATGTGCTTCAAATACATCATAAGTAAATGGGTTATCTTTCTGTCCCTTGTTTACTTTTTTCCAGCCTATACTTTCTAAATTTTTATGGACTTCTTTAGAAACCAAAAGGTCAATATCCTGTGCTTCTCTTAAACCAAGTATAGCCATTGGACAACTTCCAAATACAACAAAAGAATTTTTTGGGAAATTTAGTAATTTAACTTTAGTTATAATCTCTTCTTTAGTCAGAAATTTATTTTTTTTTTTTATTTTGACGATGACCTTGAATTATTTGTCTAA
>Ga0156300_105_pt1 | contig 5584 bp, 5 predicted proteins | sample RifCSPlowO2_12_FD_107948 | JGI IMG/M metagenome (GOLD analysis project Ga0156300, IMG submission 107948) | Candidatus Nomurabacteria bacterium RIFCSPLOWO2_12_FULL_37_8
ATACTGGTGGAAATGGACGGTTTTGAGCCGAATGATAAAGTAATAGTCATGGCGGCAACCAATCGACCAGACGTTCTTGATCCAGCGCTCATTCGTCCCGGTCGTTTTGATAGGAAAGTGCTTTTGGATTTACCCGATCGCGCTGACCGCGAAGCAATATTGCAAATTCACGCAGTTAAAAAACCTCTAGCTGAAGATATAAATTTGAAATTGATTGCTGAACGTACTCCGGGATTCTCCGGCGCAGATTTATACTCGCTCATGAATGAAGGCGCGATACTTGCTGCCCGGGAGAATCGCAAAAAAGTTTTCCAATTTGACTTAATTCGCGCGATTGAAAAAGTTATGCTCGGGCCTGAACGTAAAAGTCACTTGCTTTCAAAAAAAGAAAAAGAAATTACCGCATACCATGAAGCAGGTCACGCGCTTGTTGCCTCCGTCTTGCCGAACGCCGATCCAGTTCATAAAGTTTCTATCATTGCGCGTGGGAATGCTGGAGGCTATACTTTGAAATTGCCACTGGAAGAAAAACGTCTTCAGTCCAAAAAAGAATTTATAGACGATATCGCAATGTCTCTCGGTGGTTATGTGGCAGAGCAAATGATCTTTGGTGACATTACGACTGGACCGTCAAGTGATCTGCAAATGGCGACAAATTTGGCTCGAGCAATGGTAACACGCTTTGGCATGTCAGATGTCATTGGTCCCATTGCTCTGGTGGGTTCTGGGGGAAGACTGCAGTATGGAGAGAGTGTAGAAAAAGAATACTCTGAAGCTGTTTCTACGAAGGTGGATGCTGAAGTTTCAAAGATAATAAGTAATGGATTGAAATCGGCAGAGAAAGTTTTAACTGAACACAAGAAGGCCTTTGTTGCCATTGCTACCAAACTCATTGAAGTTGAAACTTTAGAACAAGAAAAATACGAGAAGATACTGACGGCTCATGGAATAGTTCTAAAGAAAAAAGACGAGCCAGCCAAGCTAGATATGGTGCAATAATTTTCTTTGCGGAAACTCAATTAATTTTGTAGTATTAAAAAATATCCGCCCTTAGCTCAGTTGGTAGAGCAGACGACTTATACTCGTCTTGTCCTTGGTTCGAGTCCAAGAGGGCGGACAACGGAAGTATAAATTATATGAGAGAAAATTTTCCTATAACAGAAAGACAAAGTAAAATAAAAGTCAGAGCTCATTCCGACGCTTTTGATTATGTTCAACTAATGAGAAGAAAATCACCTAAAAGTCTAGAACCCGGAGAAGATGGTAGACTAATCATAAATGCAGTTGAGGGTGAGTCCATACTTGAAAAAGCTAGAGCCGATCTGAATTTAAATGTGGTAGAGATAATGCTGTATTTAGAAAATTTAGCTACAGCAGTAGAAAATTTGACTAAAAACTAAAATAATACCCATAAAAACTGCCGAGTTTGAAAGTTTAGAATTGAGCACATATTATAAAAAATAATCTACGCAAAGATTTTATATTTTTGCACAAAGGATGTGTTATACCAAGTGTTCCCAAAACCGAAATATTTACCCGCATTTCCTAATATAAGTATTCCCATAACTAATATATAGATAATATGATTGTCTATAAAAGGATGATTCTCTGGGGGTAACCCCAAAGCCCCATACATTAATAACAACATTATTATTCCTGTTAGCCCACCCAATCGTACAAAAATTCCCAAGGTCAGAGAAATACCAACAAAGAGTAAACCAAGCATAAAGAGCCAATCCACTGCAGGAATGCCAGCCAGACTATGATAAAAGTTTGCAAAGGGTCCATGTACACCGAATTGTAAAAATCCTGAAGTAGGAGAGCCACCAGAAAGCCATGCTTTTTCAGGAGTTGTCGCGAAACTCAAGCCTAACAATTTATCAAAAAATGCCCACAAAAAAATAAAACCCATTCCCAACCTCAATAATCCCAAAACTGCTTTTAATTTATTTGACTCCATAATTTTTTTGTTTCTTATTACTAATATTTTAAGTTATCCACTTTACACAAAAGGACCAGTCTCGTGTATAATAGTTTAGTGGTTGCGAAACTTAGCAACCAAGGTCTCACAGGTTAATTATAACATTTTTAAAAGCATGTTCAAATCAATCGTAAAACGTACAGGGTCCACAGTCCCTTTTCATAAAGAAAAGATAGTCAATGCCATAGCCAAAGCAGGTGTGGCTACGGGTGAATTTGGAAATGCTGAAGCGAGCAAACTTGCGACTCGGGCGGTGAAGCTTGCTTTAAAGCAGATAGTCGGACAGGACCCACTCGTTGAAGAGATTCAAGATTTAGTGGAGCAAGTTCTGATGCGTTCGAAGTTTAAAAAGTCTGCCAAAGCTTATATGATATATCGGCAACAGCATGCCGAGATGCGTGCCTTTGCTACGAGCGCCTCCTTGGGGCTCATTGACAGCTATCTAGAACGAACGGATTGGCAAGTGAAAGAAAACAGTAATATGGGTTATTCCTTACAAGGACTCAATAATTATATTTTTTCAGAAATTAGTAAAACATACTGGCTGAATAAAATTTATCCTAAAAGAATCCGAGAAGCTTACGAGGACGCGAATCTGCATCTGCATGATATGGGCACCTTGGCGGTGTACTGTGTGGGTTGGGATTTATTGGATCTTTTGACTGAAGGATTTAGAGGAGTTTCAGGAAAAATAGAATCAGCAGCGCCAAAACATTTACGCACAGCACTCGGACAAATCGTGAATTTTATGTACACCTTGCAAGGTGAAGCAGCTGGGGCGATTGCCTTTTCAAATTTTGATACTCTGCTCGCGCCGTTTATTCGCTATGACAAACTTTCACCGAAAGAAGTCAAACAATGCTTGCAGGAATTTGTTTTCAATATGAATGTGCCGACACGAGTGGGTTTCCAGACACCGTTTTCAAACATTACAATTGATCTGACACCGTCAGTAAATTTTAAAGATAGTCAAGTTATCATTGGCGGCAAAATGCAAAAAGAAACCTATGCTGAATTTCAGGAGGAAATGGATACACTAAACAACGCTTTTTTTGCAGTAATGCATGAAGGCGATGCGGCTGGCCGGGTTTTCACTTTTCCTATCCCGACTGTGAATATCACCAAAGATTTTAATTGGAATCATCCAAATCTAGAGGGTCTATGGAAGATAACTGCTAAATACGGCATACCCTATTTCAGTAACTTTATAAGTTCTGAAATGAAGCCGGAAGATACGCGTTCCATGTGTTGTCGACTCCGACTGAATCTAGATGAGCTTGATCGTCGAGGTGGAGGGCTTTTCGGAGCAAACGCTTTAACTGGCTCAATCGGCGTGGTGACGATAAATATGCCCCGACTCGCTTACCGCGCACGACAAAAGACAGATGACATCAATAAAGCAAAAAAGTTTTTCTTTGAATTTCTCACAGAACAAATGGATATTGCCAAAGAAAGCTTGGAAATAAAACGAAAAGTCTTAGAGAGATTAATTAATGCAAATCTATATCCCTATTCGAAGTTTTATTTGAGAAAAATCAAAGAAGTTTTCGGCACATACTGGCAAAACCATTTTTCTACTATTGGTTTGGTTGGAATGAATGAAGTAGTTTTAAATTTACTCGGGGAAAATATCGGCTCGGAAAATGGAAAAGCTTTTGCGCTCCAAACTCTGGACTTTATGCGTCATAGGTTGGTTGATTACCAAAAAGAAACTGGTAATCTTTATAATCTTGAGGCAACGCCGGCAGAAGGAACTGCATACCGTTTGGCACTTCGGGATAAAAAACTTTTTCCGGATATTATCGTGGCAAATGAAGAAGAATATCGCCGGGGAGCTGAGCCTTTTTATACCAACTCTTCTCACCTGCCAGTGAATTATACCGACGACATTATTGAGGCACTTAGTATTCAAGATGATTTACAAGTGAAGTATACTGGTGGAACTGTGGTGCATCTTTTTCTGGGAGAAAGAATCGCTGATCCATCCGCTGTGCCTGCTTTGGTGAAAAAAATCTGCCAGAATTTCAAACTGCCTTATTTTACCCTGACGCCGACCTTCAGTGTTTGCGGATCTCATGGGTACATATCCGGTGAACACCCTTCTTGTTCCATTTGTCATAAAGAGTGCGAAGTATATTCTAGAATCGTTGGATACTTGCGACCTGTCTCAGCTTGGAATTCTGGAAAGCAAGCCGAATTTAAAATTAGAGAAATGTACAAACCACAATTCGGTGAAGAAGTCCCATCTTCCAATTCTGTTCTTGCAGTAGTCAGAGAATAACAATCTGTATTTGTATGATCTTCGGCGGATTTGAAAAATTTACCCTAATTGACTACCCAGGGAAGGTAGCTTGTATGGTCTACACCATTGGTTGTAATTTTAGGTGTCCATATTGTCATAATCCAGAATTGGTGGATGAAACGGTAGAGAAAATATGGACTGAAAAAGAAATTTTAATTTTTTTAAAAAAGCGCAGAAATTTACTTGACGGTCTTGTTATCACTGGTGGAGAACCGACAATACATAAAGATCTACCGGCATTCATAAAGAAAGTAAAAAAACTCGGTTTTGTCGTAAAGCTTGATTCGAATGGCACTAATCCCAAAATGCTAAGGCAATTAATCAAAAATCACTTGGTTGATTATATAGCCATGGACATCAAATCTCCTCTTTCTAAGTATAGTCAGACTGTTGCTCGACCGGTCGAAATACGAGCCATACGAACAAGTATGAATCTTCTTATAACTGGCATGGTTCCTTATGAGTTTCGGACGACTTTAATCAAAGTTCTTGTCACTTCGGAAGATCTGGAGGAAATCGGCAGAGAAATTAAAGGAGCCGAGCGTTATTATCTGCAGAAATTTATTCCTACGAAGATTTTAAACCCCCAGTTTTTAAGAAAAACAACTTATTCCGATGAAGAATTAAAAATTTTACAAAAAAAATTAAGCAAGTATGTACAATATTGTGGAATCAGATAAAACAAAAGAGATCTATTTAGACTATGCAGCATTAGCGCCCATTGATAAAGGGGTACTTAGAAAAATGTTGCCTTACTTTGATTCAAAATACGGCAATCCATCGTCTTTGCATAAAAATGGGCGCAGGGCTCGTCAGGCTCTAGAAAAGGCGCGCGGGAAAATTGCCCAGATGATTAACGCTCTGCCAGAGGAAATTATTTTTACTTCTTCTGGAACCGAAGCGGACAATTTGGCCCTAATAGGTGTTGCTCGAGCGAACCGAGGGAGAGGAAATCACATACTTATTTCCGCCATCGAACATAAGGCAGTGCTGGAGGCGGCTAAATTTTTAGAAAAAGAAGGTTTTGAAATTGGTATTATTCCAGTCGATCAGTATGGAATGATTGATGTAAAAAAATTCTTGACCCTTGTGAAAAAAGAAACTATTTTAATTTCCGTGATGTATGTCAATAACGAAATAGGAACAATTGAACCGGTGCAGATATTGGCATCTATTTTAAAGAAAATAAATCCTAATCACCGTCCGCTATTTCATGTCGACGCCTGTCAGGCGACCAATCTTATGCCACTTGATGTGAATGAATTGGGGGTTGACTTAATGACCATTAACAGTTCCAAAAT
>Ga0156300_118_pt1 | contig 5403 bp, 5 predicted proteins | sample RifCSPlowO2_12_FD_107948 | JGI IMG/M metagenome (GOLD analysis project Ga0156300, IMG submission 107948) | Candidatus Nomurabacteria bacterium RIFCSPLOWO2_12_FULL_37_8
TCAGACTGGGACAATCACAATCGGTGGCGGAACAGGCGCGCAGACCGTTGATATCGGTGGTGGTGGTACGGGTATTAAAACCGTAAACATCGCTGGTGGTTCAGCCGCTAATGTTGTAGCTATTGCTAACACTCAAACAGGTGGTTCATTAACTATGGGTGATGCGATGACAGGTGGTACAATCACAATTGGTGGTTCAGGACTTCAGACTGGAACAATTACTCTCGGTGGCGGAACAGGCGCGCAATCTGTTCTTATCGGTGGTGGTAGCACAGGCATTAAGACCGTAACTATCGCTGGTGGAACAGCCGCTAATGTTATCACTATTGGTGATGCCCAGACTGCGGGTTCTATTGCTATGGGTACTCTAATGACAGGTGGCACAATTAGCATTGGTGGTACAGGACTTCATACTGGAACAATTGATATAGGTCCAGGTACTGGTGCTCAGACTCTTAACCTTGCAAGTTCTGGTATTGGTATCAAGACAGTAAATATTGCTACAGGTGGTGCGACAGGTAACGTAGTTAATGTCGCTACTGGCGCAATAGCTGCAACTGTTGCAATCGGTAATGTTACCGGCGCAACGACTGTTGGTATTTTGGCTGGTACGGGTGGTATTGAGCTTACGGGTAAGTTGATTACAAAGGGTGCCGTTCCAGCTGCAACACAGTCTGCCGGTACAGCTACAATTACAGCTACATCTACGGATACAGCTGGTATTGTAACGACTGATGCAACTTCACACACAACTGTTATTATTACTTTTGCTGTTGCTTACGCTGCAGCGCCTTCTTGTACATTCTCAGCAGGAGATGCAGACGCCGCCGCTCTTGTAGGTACTGCAAATGGTGTAATGGGTGTTACTACAACAACAACCTTAACTCTTACTCACGACGCGAGTGCTGCTATTGCTGTTTGGCACTATCACTGCGTAGAGCTTGAATAATCATTCTGTTTCTTAAGTATTCTATTATCAACAAATAAAATATACGGGATTTTTCGCGAAATTACTCTAGGTCGAATCCCGTATATATAATCTTAAAAACAAAATGATTAAAAAATTAAAAGTTGGTTTATTAATAGCTGTCTTGTCTCTGGCTGTCGGAGTGGGTTCTGCTTTTGCGGCTGACCTGACTTTCAACACAAACACTACACTAACAGTCAATGGAAATGATTACTTTATTGGTACTGGGTCAACAGCAACCTCAGTGGTTGTAGATGGTACTACAGCGACCTTTGTTGTTCCAGCTTCTAGTACTCTCACTCTAATTTCCACAGGGAGACATACTCTCTCTAACGATGGAGGCTTGACTGCTGTATGTACCAACACTGAAAGTACTCTTACTATAACTGGTGCTGCAACAGTTATAGTCACTCCATCCACGACTGCCTGCGGAGCAATTAGTGGCGGTGGCGGTGGCGGTGGCGGAGGAGGAGGATCTATCCCTCCTGTTACTCCTCCTGTTACAGGAGGAGGATCTATCCCTCCTGTTACTCCTCCTGTTACTCCTCCTGTAGTTTCTCCGGGGTGCTCGGGTGGTAATGTATACAACACATCTACCGGGGCGCTTTGTATGAGCTCTGTTGCACAAGCTGCGATTGCCGGATGTGATAATAGAACTTCTGGTTTTAGCATAACTACGGGCGGGTCTTGTGTTGGCAATATTGTCAGCGCAGCCGCTACAAGTTACAACTTCGGCACAAAAACTCTTAAGAATGGGAGTAGAGGTGACGCAGTTATGGAACTTCAAAGATTCTTGAATCAAGTCTTGAATCTCGGTCTAGTAGTTGACGGTAAACTAGGTCCAAAAACAATTGCCGTTATTAAAAAATGGCAAAAGGACAATGGCCTAGTAGTTGACGGTCTCATTGGTCCGAAGACAAAGGCAAAAATGAATGCCTCGGTTCAATAGTCTTCTCAATATTATTGTCCATCAAAAAATCCGCCATAAGGCGGGTTTTTTGTTGTTATTGGAATATGTTATAATTAAAATACTTGTCCCGTTAAAAAATCAACGGACTTGTAAAAAATAGGAAGTTTATTATTTTAATTTTTTAATGGGATGTTTGAAATAATTTTTAAAATCTGGTATATGATAGCCATCCTTCCTTTCTTGATTTTTATTGAAGGGAATAATCGGTTTGCAGATTTTTTAAAGAAAAAAAATATATATTTGCACTGGGATATTTGGCATTCTCTTATTGTTTTTCTAATTCTTCTTCTTATTATTTTTTGGGCGCAAGAGTAACACTTTTTAAATTATGACCCGTTCGACAGACTCAGGGTCATGGTGAATAAAATAGAACCATGATAACAAAACACTTTTTTAAAACCCTGGTTATTTTTACAGGAATGATAATCTTTGGACTTATTGGTGTTTTCTTGGTGAACCATTTTGACCAAAACGAAAAGTCTAATATAGAAAAAAGTACTGATATTGCAAAATGATAAATTCGTGCTATGCTGTATTTACCGCAAAGAAGATAGGTTTGCCCTGAGCGTAGTTGAAGAGCAAGTAAGTCCTATTTAGTGGGTCGATATCTTTGACGGCGCAAGCCGTTTTTTAGTTTTTAAATCACATATGTTACAAAAATCAAAAAAAGAAGAAATAATAAAGGAGCTGGAAGGGGCAATCAAGGAAAGCGAGTCCCTTGTCTTTGTGAACTTTCATGGTCTCAAAGTAAGTGACGAAACGCTATTACGCAGAGACTTACGAAAAGAAGGAGTGAATTATAAAGTATCCAGAAAATCACTCCTTGCTCGTGCGTTAAAGGGCAAAGCCCTAGGTGTTGCTCCAGAACTTGCCGGTGAAGTTGCCATCGCATATTCAAAAGATGCCATTGCTTCACCGCGCGAAGTTTATAATTTCCAAAAAACCCATCAAGGAATTTTGAATATTCTTGGTGGAATTTTTGAGGGGAAATTTGTGGACGGAGCGTATATGACTGAAATAGCTATGATCCCAACGAGAGAAGTATTACTTTCAAAATTAGCATTCTTGCTTCAGTCACCAATGCAACGTTTCGCTATTGCAGTAAATGAAGTTGCGAAGAAGAGATAAAATTATTAGAAATAAACCCGCCTTCGCCGAAGCTTCGGCGAGGCAAGTAAAAATATTATGAAAAAATTCGATTCGTTTTTAGCAGAATTAGAAAGTGCCTCAGTCTTGGAATTAAATGAATTAGTCAAAGCTATAGAGGAAAAGTTTGGAGTCTCTGCTGCCGCTGTAGCAGTGCAGGCCGGAGGTAGCGCAGGAGCTCCAGCGGTTGAAGAGCAAAGTGCTTATACCGTTGTCCTTGCTTCTGCCGGTGAACAAAAAATCGCTGTGATGAAAATTGTAAAAGAAGCATTAGGTCTGGGCCTTAAGGACGCTAAAGATTTAGTTGATGCCGCCCCTTCAACATTGAAAGATGGAATGAAGAAGGAAGAAGCTGCTGAATTAAAGAAAAAGATTGAAGAGGCCGGAGGTAAAATTGAGCTTAAATAATTTCAGCAACTTATTATTTTATACTGCACGGATATTTTTTTACTAAAAAATTCCTCGTGCTCGCGCCGTCGCGCTCCCAAGGCGGTCTAAAACAATAAGTTTCTTTCATTTATGAAAAGCAACCAAAAAATAGCTCTTATTTCTGTATATAACAAAGAAGGTATTACAGACTTTGCAAAAAGTCTGGTTGATTTAGGCTGGAAAATAATTTCTTCCGGTGGTACCGCTAAACATTTATTGGATGCCGGAATATTAGTTACTGATGTAGCTGAGATTACTGGAATGAAGGCTATTTTAGATCACCGGGTGGTTACTTTACATCCAAAAATTCATGGTGGGCTTTTGGCATTAAATACACCGGAACACTTAGCTGAATTAGAAAAATATGACATCCCTTTCATTGATTTAGTTTGTTGTGATTTGTATCCGCTTGAAGAAGAAATTGATAATCCAGGGCACACTCGTGAATCAGTCATAGAAAAAACAGACATAGGTGGACCTACGATACTTCGTTCTGGTGCAAAAGGACGACGTATTACTATTTGTGATCCTCTTGATAGAATAAAAGTTATTGAGTGGCTTGAAAATGGTGAACCAGATCGCGAAGAATTTTTAAATAATTTAGCTGCGAAAACAGAAGCGACGATTTCCAGATATTGTGCCGTGTCTGCGGACTATCATAGTAAAGGGGGATATAAAAGTATTTTTGGAAAAAAGATTTTAGAATGCGCTTATGGGGAAAATGCATATCAAAAGCCTGCGTCTTTTTATAGAATTCACGGAAAAGGGGAAGATTCGCTTGCAATAGTAAATTGGCAGCTCGTCGCTGGCAGTCCTATGAGTTATAACAACATTTGCGATTTAGACAGAATGATGCAGACCATGACACATATTGGCGCTGGGTTTGAAAAGAATTATGGCAAAGTGTCACAAGTGGCCATTGGTGCCAAGCATGGTAATGCTTGTGGGGCGGGAGTTGGAGATGATAATTTGGAAGTTATTGGCAAGATGTTGCAGGGGGATTTACGAGCAATTTTCGGTGGGTCTGTGATGTTGAATTTTAATGTTGATGAAAAGATAGCGGATGAACTGATTCATAAGTTTAGAGAAGAAGGAAGGAGACTTCTTGATATTGTCGCTGCACCATCATTTACACCTGAAGCTGTAGAAATTCTTTCTCGTAAAAAGGGGAAGTGTCGACTGTTAGTAAATAAAAATATAGAAAAAGCTGGTATAAATTCTTTAGATACAAATGTTCGTTTCAGATATGTTCGGAGCGGATTTATGGAACAGCCGAATTATACTTTTGTGCTTGATTTAACAAAAAATTCAGCAAGAGGAGTCCTTTCTGAGAGTGTGTTAAAAGATTTGATACTTGCTTGGGCTATCGGTTCTACATCAAATAGTAATACGATTACTTTAGTCAAAGATGGCAGACTCTACGGTAACGGTGTTGGACAGCAAGATCGCGTTGGCGCAGCCAAGCTAGCAATTTTCCGTGCAGACGATGCAGCCGATTTTGCAAACAAAATCGTTAGGCAAGACCTAACGACAGTAAAAGCAAAAGCTGACTTGGAAAACGCGGTTGCCTACAGCGACAGCTTCTTTCCTTTCCCAGATGCGCCAGAAGTGCTCATTAATCGAGGAATAAAAACTATTTTAGGAACCAGTGGTTCGGTCAATGATGATCAAATAATAGAGTTTTGTAAAGAAAAAAATGTAAATCTAATAATGCTTCCAGATTCTGAAGCGAGAGGATTCTATCAGCATTGATGCTTGTTTTTTGCGCAAAAAGTATTATGATATTATGGATGGAAATACTGGGGAAAATATTAGGTAGTCCGGCAAGGGTCAAGGTAATGAGGCTTTTTTTGCTGAATAAAGACAAGGGTTTTAAGACTAAAGATATTGC
>Ga0156300_124_pt2 | contig 5065 bp, 4 predicted proteins | sample RifCSPlowO2_12_FD_107948 | JGI IMG/M metagenome (GOLD analysis project Ga0156300, IMG submission 107948) | Candidatus Nomurabacteria bacterium RIFCSPLOWO2_12_FULL_37_8
ATTAGCCGCCCCGCCGGAAGAAGTAGACCACTCGGCCGCATCATTCCAATTGCCCGTATCCCCTATCCAAAAGTTCTCATCAGCTGTGGTAAAAGTAATGTCCGTGTTTCCCCCGGCATCCCCGCAAAGCCCGGTGATAGCCGAACAGTCATAAGCAGTGGAAAGGTCTATGTCCACAAAGTCCACGTTGCTCCAAGTCATAGTCGCCCCGGTGTTTGTAATAGTCCGGGTTGTGCCCAAAACACTGCTTTCAACCAGGAGCCTGTTTGTAGAACTATTGCCGGCAAGGGTAAGAATATTGGTTACTGTAATGTTTCCGGCAAGCGTCAGGACATCCAGTTTTGTGGCCGTTCCCGTGCGGGTGAGGTTATAGAAAGTAAGCGCGGCAGTAGGAGTAATTGTCTGGTCTGCGCCGCTCATGGTCACTGTTTGTAAATTAGCGTCAAAAATACCGGCGCTTAAAGAAAAATTTCCAGTGGTATTAAGTCCGTCCAAAAGCCTAAAAGTATCTCCAGTATTGCTAAAAGTAACATTGCCAAGAATCTTACCGCCGGTAGTAATATCGTTCGTACCAATACCTGTAAAACTAAAGGCTGACGTAGTAAGACTACCAGTAACATAGGTCATGCCCGCGACCATAAGCAAGGAGTCGCCATTCACATTTTGGCTGTCTATGGTTACGGTTACCGCCGTGTTATGGGTGAGCGTATTCGCGTAGCCTGTCATATCCAGAGAATTGACGGTAATACTCGCGGAAAGTGTAGAGTTGGAAGCCCCTGTTCCCACACCGTCAAAAAATACGTCATCTCCCGCACCTGGTACAGAAGCGTCGTCTTGGGTATTACTAGCCGTGCCCCAGTTGGTTGGAACTGTAGCATTCCAGTTAACGGATGAGCCGCCCCCCACCCAATACCTATTCGCTGCCTCCGACACATTCGGAAGTATAACAACAAAGAAGGCTATAAAAAAGAAAGTGAGAAGGATTTTGCTGGATTTATATTCTAATTTCATCTATTTAAATATAACATTTTATGCTTATAAAGATAGAGTGTAGGTACAGTAATGTGTGGATAATCAACTCAGAAGTTTTTTACACTACCGAAATTACTCTTCTAGTATATTAAAATCATCTCCTGTGTTAGAAACAATCCTCTTTTGACGAACAAAATAAACAGCGCCCGCAGAAGCTCCGATAAAAACAATCGAAATGAGAGAAATAATTATTGGGTACATAACTCCAGAACCATCTTTTGTGACATCACTCTCTATAACTGAAGCTGATAAATTTTCAATAGGGATTTGTCCGTTAAGGGCCCGTGCTTCCACTAATTGAACAGCCAGAGAATCTTGACTAGCAGATATTTTTGGTTGAATTGTGGTTTTAGTTTGTCCACCCAGACTCGAGCTAGTCGAGACTAGAACAATCGGCAGGATAGAGGATGGATAATCAAATACCATCTCCCCCTGTGGTGTTATTAATCTTAAAGTATCTTTATCTAAAATAGAGAAATTAGTTATCTTAGCAGAAATAATTATTTTCTTTTTTGATCCGAGAATTGTATTTCTAGGCAAACTAAAACTTTTTTTATCACTCGAAAGAATCCATTTTGAAATATCAGTATCATAATTAGTATTATTTGTTAACTCTATAAAGAAATCTTTTTCATTTCCCACCGCAGATATTACAACATCTGTTTTTACCACCTTGATCGTGATTTTCTGAGAAGCATCTGGAACATCTCCATAATAATTCATAAAATATTCCAGAGACAAAATATACTCTCCGGGATAAAAATAAGTATGACTGATTTTCTCTGCATCAACTATTTTCATTTCTTCTGAAATACCGTCACCGAAATTCCAAAAATATTTACCATAACGCAATTGTTCACCACTTCGTCCTAAGATCACAGCCTGGAAACTTATAGGAAAATTAGCAAAAACCAAAGCTGGACTTGTGATCTCCACTTTGATTTTTTGTTCTTCTGTTATTTTTGTATTCTTCTCTCCAGTATTTCCACCTGAGGCTGAAGAACTATCACTCGAACCACCAACAAGTGGTGAAGGAGGATCCATAGTCTCATTTGCAACTCCAGGTGTTGGCGTTACTCCTGACCAAATTCCTTCTATTTTCTGTAAAGAATTACCAGAATCTTTACTGCCTCCCAAGCTAGTGTCATAAATTAAAGAATCACTTATCGTTTTATTTGTATCGGAAGCAATGGCAATATAAGTATTCTCAGCGCCATCTGGAAGAGAAAGAGTGGATGCGCTTAAAATCATGCCGGAAAAATTTAACCAGACATAATCAGTAACAACCGATGGACTCTTAGCAATAATCGCGTATTCTGATGGTTCTAGTATGGTCGTATTGCCATTTCTAAGTGTTAAGGGTCCTGAAGGTGAACTTACTGCATCTTGACCATGAAAAAATCTCCAACCCTCTAAATCAACTAGGGTATTGCCGGAATTAAAAATCTCCACCCATTCATAATTACTGCCACTCTGTGGTGCATACATAATTTCATTTATAACCACGTTTGCATACGTTAAATGAAATCCAGAGAAAAAAATAATACTTATAAAAAACAAAATTATTTTTTTAGACATAAATTTTTTCAGCCCTAGACTGATCCGCCTTGGGCGGAGAAATATATTGTGCTATTATTATACCATGGAAAATAATTACGACATCATTGCTATTGGAGAAACTACTATAGATGCTTTTATTAGATTAAAAGATGCAAGCGTACACTGCGATGTCAATAAGGAAAATTGCCAGATTTGTATAGCCTTTGGGGCAAAAATTCCTTATGAATCGGTTACCGAAGTACCTGCAGTTGGAAATGCCGCCAATGCGGGAGTAGTAGCAAGCCGCTTGGGTTTAAAATCTGCTATAGTAGCTAATATCGGCAAAGACAGAAATGGCGACCTCTGCGTTGATTCTCTTAAGAAAGACAAAGTTTCTACTGAATTTTTATCCGTAAACATAGACAGAAGTACAAACTACCACTATATACTCTGGTTTGAAGATGAAAGAACGATCTTGCAAAAACATTCTGAATTTCCATATAAACTTCCTAGTATAGGAAATCCAAAATGGATATATCTTACATCTCTCGGAGAGAAATCTATAGAATATCATAATGAAATTATGGAATATTTAAACAAAAATAAAGATATAAGGGTGGCCTTCCAGCCTGGAATTTTTCAAATAAAAATGGGTCACGAGAAATTAAAAAAAATTTACAGAAGAACGGAAATATTTTTCTCTAATATTGAAGAGGCAAAAACTATTTTAAACATAGAAAACCATGATGAGATAAAAGATTTACTTAAAAAAATGCATGAGCTAGGCCCTAAAATAGTGGTACTGACAGATGGAATAAGGGGCTCTTATGCATACGACGGCAAAGAATTTCTATTCATGATTCCCTACCCCGACCCCAAACCACCACTCGAACGCACTGGAGCTGGAGATGCTTTTTCCTCAACCGTAGTTTCTGCAATAATCCTTGGGAAAACCTTGCCAGAGGCTCTCTCTTGGGGATCTATTAACGCTATGTCAGTAGTTCAAGAAATAGGAGCACAGAGAGGGCTATTGTCTAAAGAAAAAATCGAAGAATATCTAAAAAACGCGCCAGAAGATTATAAAACAAAGAAAATTTAGAAAAGAGTTTTTAGAATGTCTTGCGCAGGAGTTTAGAAAGCGTGTTGCTTATAGTTGTTATTTTCTTGAATGACGAGCAGAGCAGATTTTCAGCAGAAAATTATGTGTGCATTATAAAAATTACTTTTCTAAATTTTCCTAGATAAAACTTTCCTCACCGCCTCTTTGATAGAATTTTTTCCCATACCGTAATGCTCCACAAGTTCATCCGGTGTGCCGGACTGGCCAAATTCGTCCTGCACTCCTATAAATTCTATTGGCACAGGATAATTTTGCGCCAGAACTTCTGCCACCGTCCCTCCCATTCCTCCCATAACTTGATGTTCTTCTACTGTTACTAATCCGCGCGTTTCTTTCACGAGCATTACAATAGCATCCACATCTATCGGTTTGATGCTAGAGAGATTCATGACTTTAGTTTTTATGCCTTCAGCTTCCAGTTCTTTTGCCGCGACAAGCGCGCGATACATTAGACTGCCCGTAGCAATTATCCCCACTTGCGCCAATCCCACATCGGGCATCCAATAAATTTCTGCTTTTCCTATTTGTACCGGAGTTTCCTCTGTGGTTATAATAGGTGTCTTTTCACGAGCCAGGCGTAAATATGCTGGCTTACTAGTCTTTGCTAATGCAAGTGTTATTTTTTTAGCTTCAATGGCATCACAGGGAGAAAGAACATCCATATTTGGTATTACCCGCATGAGAGCAATATCTTCGAGCGCTTGATGTGTGCCACCGTCAGGTCCAACAGAAATACCTGCATGAGAACCCACTATTTTTACAGGTCTGTCATTATAGGCAATCGTCGTTCTTATCTGTTCCCAATTTCTCCCCGGAGAAAACATCGCATAAGAAGAACAGAAGGGTATTTTACCCATGGCTGCCATGCCTGAGGCCACAGTCACGAGATTTTGTTCAGCCACACCAATTTCCACAAAGCGCTCCGGAAACTTTTCTTTAAAAAAAATCATCTGAGTAGATTCTGTTAAATCTGCGCAAAGTGCCACAACGTTTTTATTTGCCTCTCCTGCAAGAAGCAACCCTTGCCCAAAACCTTTTCGGATAGGCACTTGCTCAACATCAAGATTGAATATTTTCGGATTTAATTTTAAATTTGGGTTTAGCATACAAATCATTGATGCTCACTTTTAATTTTTCCACCCAGAGTTCGCAGTTCTTTTAACGCATTTTCGTAATCTTCCTTCGCCTCCTTGGCGTTTAGGTCATAACCATGCCATTTATAATCCCGCTCAAATTCATGCACACCACGTCCTGGAATATTGTGTGAAATTATTACTGTGGGTTTTTCATACACCGCCTGCGCTTCTTCTACTGCTTCGTTTAATGCACGAAAATCATGACCCCCAACTTCTATCACATGCCAATTAAAAGCCC
>Ga0156300_121_pt2 | contig 5027 bp, 6 predicted proteins | sample RifCSPlowO2_12_FD_107948 | JGI IMG/M metagenome (GOLD analysis project Ga0156300, IMG submission 107948) | Candidatus Nomurabacteria bacterium RIFCSPLOWO2_12_FULL_37_8
CTTGAAACGCATTCTGCTAAACATGAGATACTCCGCAAACTAGGGTTTAAAGTTGAAAAAATAGAAGTCAAAGCCGAAAACTTGGAAGAAGTTATAGCTTTCATAAAAAAATTTGAAAAAATAAGACCCGGTTTCCCATATGGTACGGATGGCATTGTTGTATCTCTTGATGATTTAAAAATGCAGGAAATTTTAGGTGTTGTTGGGAAGGCTCCACGCTTCATGGTGGCATTTAAATATCCAGCTGAAAGAGTAACAACAATGGTAAAGAATGTGTTGATAAATATCGGACGTACTGGGGTGTTGACACCTCTTGCCATATTTGAGCCGGTATCTGTCGCAGGTTCTACTGTGTCAAAAGCGACTCTACATAATATGGATCAAATAGAGCGTCTCGGTTTACGTATAGGGGATACCGTGGTTGTAGAAAAAGCAGGCGATGTAATTCCAAAAGTTGTAGAAGTATTGACAGGGTTGCGTACCGGTAAAGAAAAAAAATTTAAAATTCCGGCATTATGTCCTGTTTGTAAAAGTAAGATAGTAAAAAAGCAATTAATTAATCAGTCATCAGTAGCGTATTTTTGTCTTAACCCTAAATGTTCCGCAAAAAATGAAAGATATTTAGAGCATTTTGTGTCTGTATTTGAAATATACGAGCTGGGCCCAAAGATTTTAAGACGATTCAAAGACGAGGGGTTCATAACGGACGCGGCGGATATTTTCTTGCTTACAAAAGAAGACATTGCCTCTCTTCCACGTTTTGGAGAAAAATCAGCAGAGAACATTGTGCAAGAAATAGAAAACAAAAAGAAAATTCCACTCTCTAGATTTCTTTGGGCGCTTGGAATACTGCACGTAGGAGAGGAGACAGCGCGCGACATCGCTATACATTTCGGAACATTGGAAAAGATTATACTTTCTACCAATCCAGGTAAAAATTTTTCAAATTTTTACCTGGACATAGAAAATATTGGTCCGGCTGTGTCAAAGAGCCTCTTTGATTTTTTTCATGATAAAAATAATCTAAATTTTATTAAAAAATTAGAGAAAAACGGCGTAATTATAGAAAAAGCAGAAAAGAAAAAAGCGGGTAAATTTGCTGGATTCAATTTTGTGCTGACTGGCACATTGTCTCTTATGTCACGTGAAGTTGCTAAAGAAAAAATTCTTTCTCTTGGTGGAAAAGTAGTGGGATCTGTTTCAAAAAATACTTCATACGTTGTGGCAGGCGCTCTTCCCGGGTCAAAATTTAAGTCTGCTCAAAAACTCGGAGTAAAAGTGATAGATGAAAAAGAGTTTTTAAATATGCTAGACTAGTTAAAATAAAAGGAAGGGTGTACCGAATGGTAAGGTACTCGCTTGGAAAGCGAGCGAGCGAAAGCTCTTGCAGGTTCGACTCCTGTCCCTTCCGCCAGTTAGGAAATGAAGATGATTAAATTTTTTTTACAACTAATTGTTTTTGTTGGAATCGGCTTGCTTATGACTGCTGTGCCGGAGTGGCAGAATAATGTTCTTATGAACGCGGAGGTGTCTGGATGGGTAGGATACTTTAGTACTCTGCGATTAAATGCTGTTCTTTTGTTGTTCGCCTATTTATCGTTTAGATATCTAAATAAAAAATACAGTCCGACAAAAACCCTTATTTTTCAATTTACAACCTGGGGGGTTATCGGATTATTATTTGAATGGATTTTGATTAATCATCCTCCCTGGAGTAGTGCGATACAGTATGGCATGTTTGTATACTGGGCTGTAGTTTTTGGAGCTCCGGCGCTGTTCATTTTAGAGCAAGCGAAACCAATCCGAATGAAACTACTGGGTTTTGTCGTTGGGACCGCTATCTTGATGATAATAGGAAGTGTCATTCTTCTTAATATTGACCCAACTAAAGGACTTCTTTTGGTTTTTACCATCGCCAGTTGGGTTTTAGTTTATTCAGTTATTATAAGTTTCTTCTTTCGGGCAATGGGATATCCTCCAAAGATGAAATTACTGCTTTCGGCGGCAATATTAGTCCCTATTGCCGAAATAATCTTGCCATTTCCGTTAGATTTCTTCATTTTTCTTGCGACAATTTTTTGTTCATATTGGTACGTAATCAAAGATCTTCCCTTAGAAAATTTGCCGCCAAAAACTTGAAATTGTTAATGTTTGCGGTGAAGCCACTCATTTTTGCTTGCCCGCCCAATCCGAGTCCCGATTGCGAAGCAATCGCGGACGAGGACAGAATTCCGTTCGAGCTATTTCAAGAATACACCGCCAAGATTCCCATGTTATAATCACCCCATGAAAAAGACCTATTTATTTTTAATTTTAACAGTTATAATTCTAATTATGTTTTCATTATTTAATTTATTTAAAGGTGGTAAAGAGGCTGATAAGCAAGAAGTAGCTAATATAAAAGTTGCCTTGAATGAAGAATTTGTATTAAAAGAAGGATATGGTGTAAAGCTTGGGGGTCTTTCTATCTATTACAAAAACACATCTTTTCCTCCAAAATCTTACACGGGAGATAAGGAAGAATTTATTTATCCGCAAATAGAAGTATCTGAAAATGAAGATACTCTTCATTTTCCTATAAACAAAAAGTCATCTCTGAAGATATTTCATAGATATCAAATATCTTTACTTGAAATGAATATTGAAGGAAATATTAGAAATATAAAACTAGTAATAATTCCTAAAGAAATAAACACAAAAATTCTAGAGGAGGAAGCGGTAAGAATTGCCCTGGAAGAAGCTCGTCAAAATAATTTTCTAGATGGAGAAGCAATAAATAGAACTTTACAATTGGGCCTGTGGATAATAGAGGTAAGTTCTAAGATCATAGATGATCTGTATTTTGGAGTAGAAGTGGATGCGAATACTGGAGAGATCAGGAGGTCTTATACAGATAGTAGAGCTTGAGATATTGAGTTATCCACAAGCGTTTATTTTTTATATTTATAGTGTTATACTTTGTGAGTAATAAATGTGTATTAATGAACAATGAAAAAAATAATTACACTTTCAATATTTGCGATTTTTCTAAGCTTATTATCTGCTCAGGGGATAGGGGCTCAAACTACAAATAGCTCCTGCCCGAGTATCGCTCCTTATATGTGCAACAATGGATCTTGCACAAACAATGCATCAATTTGTGATCAAAGTTGGGGAGGAGGGCTCAATACAGGTGGTACCACACCAAGTGGAACAACTTCTTCCGTGCCTTCTACCAATAACAGTAGCTTCGGAGAACAATGTACCGGAAATATAAGATACAACCAGGCAGACGCAAAGGCTTGCGCAGACCTAGCTATGAAACAAGGTAAAGCTCTTGGATACGACATACAATGTGGTGTAACAGCAGCGAATGAAAGTCTATCAAAAAATGCAAACCCGACAGGCGAATCAGTCACTGTTTACTTTGATACTTGTACTGTGAATGGCGTATCAGGATTATATGGAATAGACTTAGTTGGATATACAGGTACAGGCTCTGCAGTACAAAGATACCCAGGGAAAACTGGCTATGACGCCAACGACTACATTTATGGAAGTAATTTTCAAAGAAGCGCTATGTGGAATAGCCTTCCTTGTTCGCTAGCTGATGAGATCTCAGGTCAAGCAGGAGGGGGAGTATTAGGTAGCACTTTAACAGGAAGTGTTTCTTGCACATCCGGAGCTGCCTCATATTTTGGTAGCAATAATCCGGCGACTTGGAACACAGCTACCGCGCAAGCAAAGGGAAGACTAACTACTACAAACCCAGGAATTCGAACAAGCTTAGCAACAAATGCGGGTACCTCTCTATCTGGTACTTCTAGTAACGGTTGGTATTACAGAAATTTTTCTTATTCCAGCGTTGTTGATGAAGAGAATCAATTTGCTTCTATTCAATCAACAGATCCAACAACTGCATGCACTGGCTATGAAAGTACCGCCAATTGTCATCCAGAATGGGGAGGAGGTAGTATTTGCAATAGCAGTATGACCAATGGGTCTTGTCGTCCTGAGAGAGTAAATCCGTATGCGGCAGCCGGTGTTGCTAAACGAGCAGTAGCCCTTGGTAAAATAAAAGGTTATACGACAATTTGTTCTGCAAGATATGTTCCTTCTAGACCTGGACTAGATCCAAGCACAGGGCTTAGTTATTATTATGATATTGAATGTAATCTAAACGGCAAATCTATCGTCGGCGCAGAGTTTCTACTAAATGGTTCGAGTGATTGGTGGAACCAAGTCGCTCTATATACTACTGGACGAAATCTAACAACTCCTACAGGAACTACAATAGCTACGGCTTACAACTTTGGTACTGGAACTCTCAGGAACGGGAGCCAGGGTGAATCAGTCAGAGAACTTCAAAGATTTCTAAATAGTTCTTTAAATCTTGACCTTGCCATTGATGGCAATCTGGGTCCAAAAACAATTGCCGCGACAAAAGAATGGCAAAGCAATCATGGTCTGGTAGCTGATGGTTTGATTGGAGAAAAAACAAAAACAGAGATGAACGCTCTAGTTCTATAAACTTCCTTATATTAAAAAGCAAAAACTTATATCAAGAAAGAGTTTCGTAATTCTAAAGTAAACAAAGAGAAAAGGCATCGATGGAACGCCTTTTCGGGTTACCAAGGATGCCTTGATTTTTTTGTTAGACGAGCTCCATCGAAGCCCGTCCGCCACTATTGCTGTGGCGAATCTCCGTCAGCTAGGGGCCGTGGCCCTTGCTGAAGCGTGATTTCTGTCACGGCGCTCTGCGTGCCGCGACGGATCTCGATCCGTATTTTCCCCAGTCCCCAATGGACTGGGATCTGGAAGTTTATCTGCCCTGGCCCTTGCCAGAGCGGAACAAACTCCTGCCATTCGACCAAGAGGATCGATGGCAAGTCGAGGTTGGCGCCATATACCGTGATGTACCCCCCTGGATACATCGCCAACGAGGGGTCCATCGCGTTTACCACGACACCGATAGTCGGCGCGGGTGGTGTTGGTGGCGGCGGAGGTGGTGGTGGCGGAGGTGGCGCAGGTACTGGCGGGGCGGGTTT
>Ga0156300_124_pt1 | contig 3300 bp, 3 predicted proteins | sample RifCSPlowO2_12_FD_107948 | JGI IMG/M metagenome (GOLD analysis project Ga0156300, IMG submission 107948) | Candidatus Nomurabacteria bacterium RIFCSPLOWO2_12_FULL_37_8
AGTTTTGATAGTTATTGGGATTTAGAGCAATTGCTTGTCTTGCCGCTTCTATACTGTTTGAGATGACTGTCTGTATTTCTACCCGCTTAGTCTCACTTATATTTTGAGGATTTGTTATAGTTCCTAAAACTTGGGAGAGTTCTGTTAGAGTAATCTCGGCAAGAGATCTCCAGTATGTATCGGTCCCTGCCATCTCTATCGCTTTTGCCATTCCAAGTTTGGTCTCTTCTATATTACCCAAAGAAGCAGTTACGAGCGCCTTCTGGAAAGTATTCCGCGCAATATTTCTCTGCCAAACAAAGTATCCTCCAGCAATGGATAGGAGTAAGAAAAATACAATACCAAAGACCGCCACAAAGTTTGCTTTTGGATTAGCAAATAAATTAAATTCCCTACTGCTTATAATTCCTCTTTCTGAAATAGTGGAGACAAAGAGAGCACTAAATATAAATGCGAGAGATAGTATAGAGAGACCGGGTACATAAACGAAAGTCATTATCCACAAAAATAGAGAGATGAAGAAAGTCGTTACCATTCCATAATTTAATTCACCATCGTCGCTGTGTACGAAAAGAGATCGGAAACCCAAAACAACATACATTACAATAAAAGAAATTACAGACAAAAATCCCAAGATCCCAACCGTAGACAAAAGAGTTGTGAGGAGGCTTGAGCCAAAACTAAAATTTGTATTCCAGAAGTCAGTGGTATTTACTGCAATCGGTTTGTGAAGATTCCACATTTGAGTAAAACCATTTGGCCCAACCCCAAGTATCGGATTTACTTTTATTGACTCTTTTACTATCTCAAAAGTAGTAGCAACGTTGGGACGGACTTCAAAAGTATTTACATTAAGGAGGTTTGACAAATATCTAGATACCGCGCCTCCCGATATGATGAGGATAACCGAAAAAGCCAAGATAAGTAATGCCGGAATATAATTTTTTGCGCCTACTATTATACTGTTCTGTCCACCCAAAGACCATGAGAAAATAAAAACAAAATAGATGAGAGCAAATATACCGAGTATATATATAACTGGCGAGAAATTGACAGCACCAATAATGAGCATACTAATAAAGAGTGTGGCATACATTATATAAGTCATCCTCTTGCCAACTTGGGTCATATGGAGAAGGCAGAGTGTCCCCAAAACCGTAGTCCCAAGCAAAATAGCAGTATCAATCGCTCCACCGACGAGGAAGTTTGGTATACGAGAAGCTAAAGCGACCGGCAAAACTGAAGCCAAAAAGGCCCGCACCAACATATGGAGAATGACAACGATACCCGAATAAATAAAATATTTTAATGTCTGCCCCACGGTCTGCCTCTCCCCCTTTACTGCAAAAAGTACTAAGAAAAACAGTAGAGTCAAGATAAGGAACGACCCAGAGGTACCGATATCAAAGACATCTCCCACAATGGAGCCCATTATATTTTTTGAAAAGAATGAAGAGATAAGGGTAATTATAGGAAAGAGAGCAAGTGGAACAAGTATCCTAGTTTTTGGAATAGAAATCGTCCCAGTAGAAAGTGTCTTGGTCAAAAAGAGCGCAATGAGCGCGATCAAAAATGTAGTGAGGATGCTTATTTTAGCAGAATAAAGCGGAAAGGTTGTGCTAGGGATAAAGAAAATTGGTAATATAAATACCAAAGCAACCAAAACATACCTAAAAATATTTCCAAATTTAAAATTATTTGCTTGCTGTATTTGCTCATCCATAATTTATAACTTATAATTTTTAATTGACTGTACCACCTGACTATCAGTTCTCAAATATTCATAAAACAAAACATTCTGCTTATTTATAAACAATTCATCCGTCGGCCCATGAAGCTCGTTGCCCAGTTTTATGAGAGTAAACTTGGAACCTTGAATAGACTGCCCTGCCGTCCCTGAATTATCTGAATTTTGCAGATAAAAAACATTATTCAAAATAATTTCTTTGCTATTATTCTCCTCTATCTTGCCGAAGTAAACTTGTCCATTGGAAAGAAATACGGCGCTATAAACTCCCCCACTAGACACCTTTTAAAAATACTTTTTATACAAATAGATACCCCCAAATATAATGGCAACCATCACCATCAGCACTACTATTATTTTTAGGATTTTCTTTATTTTAGACAAAATCGCAGAAAACCCAGATCCCTCCTTCTTTTGAGCACCCTCTTCTCCGAGAGCAGGCTTTGGTTCAAATGAATTAAATCTTATTTCATTCATATTATCTATTATATATTACTTTTATAATTTACTGTGTGAATAACTAACGAAACTTCACTCCCCCCCTCACCTTAAACCCCCCTCTAACCTTCTCATTCGGTACACCGCTTTGCCTAGAAGCTGAATTGGGGTCACCTGATGGACACGCCTCAAATAACCATCCACCATTTCCGGTTCCATCCGTAGAGTTTGCCCCCGCGTACCAAGCCGCGGTTCCAGCGGCGGTTAAATTGGTGATGGTCAAATAATCCACGCAAATTTGAGATGTTGAAGATGTCAGGGTTTCTGTCCCTCCTCCCGCCACACCCGAGAGGACTACCACGTCGGTAGCGGCGGCAGTGGTGGTGAGATTAGTGATAGTTTGAGTAGAGCCAGTGCCGATGATAACTCCAGTGGTTAAGTCTGGGTTATTCAACGCCATCACATTAAAAGTATTATTCCCGGTTATGGTTACGTTATCCCCCGTAATAGTCAGGTTGTTATAAGTTTCCCCCGCACCCGCGAAAGTCTTAGCCGTAGCCGTGGTGTTGGAAATAACAATAGTAGATGTTTCTTCGTTTAAAGTCGTACCCGAAGTTGACCATCCCCACGCGGTAGACACAGAAGTTGCTGTCCAGGTTCCCGAACCCATAGTAACAACCTTTGTCGCGGAACCGCTTATAGAAATTCCGCTTCCCGTCACGTTAAAATCATTAGCGTCAAAAGTTCCGTTGGAAAAAATTATCGTACTCGCGGAATCATAAGCGTCCAGCAAAGTGAGCGTCCCGCCGACCATTTGAACAGTTATCGCCCTGGCATAAGTAACCCCAGCGTTGGTGAGGGTAAAAGCGCCTCGCCCCTGAAATACTCTGCCGTTTGAACCGGCTACAGTCATACCGGAGTCTAAAGTCAAAGAGCCATAGATTATGTTATTATAACCCTCATTCGGCACTGTCCAAGTTGGATTATCCGTGCCGACCGCGGAAAAATCTATATTCTTCCCTGACCTGGGCATGTTAGATGTAACTGTAAAGCCGGTAGTGGAAAAAGAGTTAGCGTCAAAAGTAGCGTCATCCTGCGGCAAGGGCACCCTGCCA